>Ga0209201_1000020_pt1 | contig 267490 bp, 269 predicted proteins | sample AD_UKC055_MetaG_FD_184411 | JGI IMG/M metagenome (GOLD analysis project Ga0209201, IMG submission 184411) | Active sludge microbial communities of municipal wastewater-treating anaerobic digesters from USA - AD_UKC055_MetaG (SPAdes) (version 2) | ecosystem: Engineered > Bioreactor > Anaerobic... | reverse complement strand
TAAATAATAAATATATAATAGTGATTGAATGTTGTGATAAATTATGTTAATATTTTATCTTGAATTTATATTATTTTTCTGATATAAATTTTTAGTTTAAAAGAATTTTCTTTAGGAGGTAGAAGGTGTTAGCTATTGTAGAAGTTGGTGGAAAACAATATTTAGTAAAAGAAGGAGATACAATTAGAGTAGAAAAAATAAAAGGAGATATCGGTAGTGATTTTACAATAAATAATGTTCTTTTTTTAAAAAATGATGGTGATATTTCCTTGGGCAGACCATATTTAAAAGATGCAAAAGTTTTATGTAAAATAACCAATCAGATAAGAGAGAAAAAGATTAAAGTGTTTTTTTATCATGCAAAGACAACTCACAAAAGAATGCTTGGACATAGACAACCAAAAACGATTTTAAAAGTTGAAAAAATTGAGTTAGGAGGTCAATATGGGTCGTAAAAAAGGTGGTGGAAAAGCTAAAAACGGAAGAGATTCAAATCCTAAATATTTAGGAGTTAAAACTTTTGAAGGAGAATTTGTAAAACCTGGTTATATTATTGTTAGACAAAGAGGAACAAAAATTCATCCAGGTATTAATACATCAATGGGTAATGATTATACAATATTTTCACTAACTGAAGGTTATGTAAAATTTGAAAAATATAGAGGGAAAAAAAGAGTAAGTGTATACTCTCAAAAACTATAATAAAAAATATTCTTTTGATTTAGCAGAAATTTATTGTAAGGCTGGGGATGGAGGAGATGGAATTATAGCCTTTAGAAGAGAAAAATATGTACCTATGGGTGGTCCATCAGGTGGTAATGGTGGGAGAGGCGGAAATATAATTCTAAAAGTAAATAGAAATTTAAATACTCTTACAAAATTTAAATATAATAACATATTTAAAGCAGAAGATGGGAAAAATGGTGAGGGAGATAATAAAAAAGGGAGAGATGGAAAAGATTTATATATAGAAGTTCCACCTGGGATTTTAGTTTGGGATTGTGAAACTAAAGAGTTGATATGTGATTTAACTGAAGATAATGAAGAGTTTATTCTCTGTAAAGGTGGTAGAGGAGGAAGAGGTAACAGTAGTTTTAAAACTCCAACAGATAGAGCTCCAAGAATTAGAGAACTTGGAGAAAAGGGTGAAGAGAGAAGAGTTATCTTAGAATTAAAAATAATAGGTGATGGCGCTCTTGTAGGTTATCCAAATGCTGGTAAATCAACAATTCTAACTAAAATCAGTAATGCTAAACCTAAAATAGAACCATATCCGTTTACAACCTTAACTCCTGTGATTGGTGAGGTGAGAATAGATGATAAAAGAAGCATAACAATTGTTGATATGCCTGGAATAATAGATGGTGCATCATTAGGTAAAGGTCTTGGTTTAGAATTTTTAAGGCACATCCAAAGAACATATTTTCTTATTTTTGTTATTGATATTTCTATTGATGCAGAATCAGCTATAAAACAGTTTGAAAATTTAATGAATGAGATTGCAAATTATGATAAAGAGATTTTGAATAAATATTATTTTGTAATTTTGAATAAAATAGATTTAGAAACACAGAATATGAAAGAGATTGAAAAATATTTCAAAGATAAAAATATTGATTTCATAAAAGTTTCAGCATTAAAAGATATCAATATTGATAAGTTGTTTGAAAAATTAAAAAATATTGATATTAAAAGGGAAACTCAGAAAATATCTATTCCAAAGAGATATAAAATTGAAGAGAAAAAAAATAATGAATTGATAATTAAAAAAGAAGGAAATAAATTTATTGTTGAAAATGAAAAACTTGGGAGATTGATAAAAGGTTTAGACCTTGACTCGAGATATGGTGTTGAAAAACTTCAAAAAATATCGAAAGAGTTTGATGTTGAAAAGATGTTAAAAGAAAAAGGAATTAAAAATGGTGATATAGTTATAATTGAAGGAGTTGAATTTAAATATTATGAGTAAAGAATCTATCGGAATTATGGGTGGTTCTTTTAATCCAATACATATTGGACATCTTGTAATAGCAGAGGAAGCAAGAGTTAAATTTTCACTGTCTAAAGTTATATTTGTTCCTGTTGGAATTCCTGGATATAGAAAAAAAATTAAACTTCTTGATCCAGAAAGAAGGTTTGTTATGATTCTTCTTGCTACAACCTCAAACCCACATTTTTTTGTTTCAAGAATAGAAATTGATAGAAAGGGTAAATGTTATACATATGATACTATAGTTGAATTAAGAAAAATTTACCCAGAGGATAAATACAATATATTTTTTATAACTGGTGCTGATGCTGTTCTCAGCATTCTTACATGGAAAAATCCAAAAGAACTTCTTTCAATGTGCTATTTTATTGCTGCCACAAGACCTGGATATAATTTAAAGAAATTGAATGATAAATTGAAAAAAATATGTTTGGATTGTGAAACAAGAGTGTTTCCAATACAAGTTCCTGAACTTTCTATTTCATCAACAATGATTAGAGAGAGGATTATAAAAAATGAACCAATAAAATATTTAGTTCCTAAGGAGGTGGAAGATTATATTTATAAAAACGAACTTTATAAAGAAGAAGATCCATGGGAAGAACAAAGCAAAATAGAGTTTTAAAATTAATATATGAATCAATAAAAGAAAAAAAGGGGGATGAAATTTTATGTCTTGATGTAAGAAAAAATACATATCTTTTTGATTATCTTTTTATATGCTCTGTTGATAGTGATATTCAAGCTCGAGCAGTTGTTGATAATATTTATACAAAATTGAAAAGTGAGTTTAAAAGAAAACCAAACAGTATTGATGGAGAGGATAAAGGCAGTTGGGTTGTTATGGATTATGGTGACATTGTAATTCATATTTTCAATAATATTAAAAGAATGTTTTATAATCTTGAAAATATATGGATAGATTCAAAAGTTATGGATTTAGAAGATTAACCTATTTTTTTATTTTATCTATAATAGTTCTTCTATCTCTTTCCTGTTCAAATTATAAAAAAGTTAAAATTGAAATTGTAGATTCAAATAATGTTAAGTTAGATAACTATGAAATTTCAATTGTTGGATATCTTGATAAAAAAATAGAAAATGGTGAGGATTTAGTATTGAATTTAAAAAAACAGGAGTATTTAATTAGAGTCTTTAAAGATAACTATTTTCCATATCAAGAGACATTTAATATTAATAATTTAAATGAAATCGTCATAAAGATTAGAAATATAAATGAAGGAATTGAAGAGATAAATCAAAAATTGTTAATTGAACTTGAAAATTTGAAAAGTTATTATGTTGATTTTTCTGGTAAGATTGATAATGAAGATATAAGTTTTAATGCTTTCTTTGATTTTAACAACAACACAATAAGGGTAAATTCAAAATTTTTGAATAAGGAAATTGTTATAAACAAAATTGATTCTAAATATGCTTATAACAACAATGATTTACCAGAGGAAACTCAAAAATATTTTGGAGAGATAATGAAAATAATAGAAGATTCTGTTATCTTTATTAAAGAGCTTCCATTAAAAATTGAAAATAAAAATTATAAATCTTCAAATGGAAATATAATAGTTGAATTTGAGGATAAGAATGATAATTTAGAAATTTATGGTTTTGTGATTCTTGATGGTTTTAACCTTAGTTTTAAAAATGAATCCTTGCATATAAAAACAGTAGATGAAATGAAAAGAGAAAGTGAAATATATTTATATTTTTATATTAAATAGATGGATGAAATCTTATTACCAGAATTAGAAGATATTGATTTCTCAATTTTTAAATCAATAAAAAATAGAAAATCAGTAAGAGATTACAAAAAAGTACCTTTGACTTTAAAAGAAGTAACTTATCTTCTATGGTCTGCCAAATCTATTCCTTCTGCTGGGGGATTATATCCTTTAAAATTTTATCTATTTTCAAAAAATGTTATAGATTTGGATATAGGTTTGTATAAATATAAATATAATCAAAATAAATTAATAAAAATTTTTTATAAGGATATATCAAATGAAATTTATGAAGCCTCTTTTAATCAAGATTGTATAAAAAAATCTTCAACTTTAATATTCATTTGTGCTGATTTTAATATTACAAAAAGAAGATATAGTGAAAGAAGCATTAGATATGTTTACAATGAAGCAGGACACTCTTCACAAAATATCTATTTAATGGCTACTGCATTGAATTTAGGAACAGTTGCTGTGGGGGCTTTTGATGATTTAAAAATAAAAAAATCAATTGATTTGCCAACAAATGAAGATCCTATCTATATTATGCCTGTAGGAAAATTGTGAAGATTAAGATAATAGAGAATTGTGATGAATTAAGCCGGCAGGGAAATTATTGTGGATTAAGCCATTTGAAAAATTATGATGAATTAAATTAATAGAAAAATTTTGATTATAATGTCCTAAAAGATCTAAAAAGAAAAAATCATAAAATTAAAACTTGTTTTAATTTAAGTATTAACTTTTTAAGATGAAAATAAAATATTTAAATAAAATAAATTTATTTAATTCAGAGTTTTAATTTAAATTTGTCATATGAAACTTTTTAAATAAAATTTTGTTTATTATAGTAAGAGGTGAAAGATGAATAAAAAAACATTAGCATTAATTGGAATGATACTTATACCACTAACAGTAGCAGCAACTATAACTTTACTATTTCTTTATCCATATAACCCAAAACAACCACCAAAAACTGATGAAACTAACTGGTCTCGAAATGGAGTTCAAGAAGTTGTAGATGCCAATAACCAATTTGCATTAGAACTTTACACTGAACTAAGTAAAAATGGAAAAGAAAATATTTTTTATTCCCCTTATAGCATTTTTGCTGCATTAGGAATGACCTATGAAGGTGCAAAAGGAGAGACAAAAGATGAGATAAAATCAGTTTTTCACTTTCCAGAAGATAGTATATTAAGGCCAAATTTTGCCAAAATTTACAATGAAATTAACAAGAACGAAGAAGATTATGAATTGAGAACTGGGAATGCTTTATGGGTACAAAAAGATTATCCTTTTCTTGAAGATTACATAAGTAAGGTTGAAAAATATTATGGTGGAAAAGCTTCAAATTTAGATTTTATAAAAGAAACAGAAAAATCAAGACAAACAATTAACAGTTTTATTGAGGAACAGACAAATAGAAAAATCAAAGATTTAATTCCAAAAGGTGTTCTTGATCCTTTAACAAGATTAGTTTTAACTAATGCAATATATTTTAAAGGAACTTGGCAGTGGGAATTTAATCCAAAAAATACAGAAGAGGTTGATTTCAAAATAACTCCTACAGATATTGTTAAGGTTCCAATGATGTATATGAAGCCAGAAAAAGCAAAATTTAATTATGCTGATTTAGAAGATTTACAAATTTTGGAGCTTCCTTATAAAGGAGAAAAAATTTCTATGTTGATATTACTGCCAAAAGATAATCTTGAAAACATAAAACCTTTAACAATAGAAAAACTTAAAGAATGGAAGAGCCAGATGAAAGAAGAAACATTAGACGAAATCTATCTTCCCAAATTTGAGTTTGATACAAAATATTTTATGAAAGAGACATTGATTGATATGGGAATGCCTACTGCTTTTGGAAAGGATGCAGATTTTTCTGGAATGGATGGAACAAAGTGGCTTTATATAAAAGAGGTAATTCACCAGGCATTTGTTAAAGTTGATGAAAAAGGAACTGAAGCTGCTGCTGCAACTGGAGTTGTAATGGAACTAACATCTATAATGCCAAAGAATATATTTAGGGCTGATCATCCATTCATATTTATAATTCAACAAAATGATACAGGAAACATTTTATTCTTAGGAAGAGTAAATGATCCAAGTAAATAAACTCTCTCAAAACTTTTTGTTTACCTACAACTTCTCAAAATTAAATATTTTTTATTCTACTACCTTCTCCTTTAATAGAAGTTTATGACTATAAAATTCCCATATATAAATGGAAGTTAAATTACTATTTATAATAATTATTATTCTTGAAAGAACTTTTTATAGATAGAATCCTTTTGAAGAAAAATAATATATAGTTCTTTATAAAGATTAGACATTTATTTAATAGAATTTTCTGAAATTCTTTATAAAAACAATTTTTTATTATATTAGAAAATAAAGAACTTTTAAATCTATGAAAACGATTGAATTTTATTTTAATTACTCAAAATAAAAGTTAATAAAAAAGAAAAAAATTATTGACCCTATTTGTATTAGATGATAAAATAGTTTTGGAGGTTTTTTTATGAGAGAATATGGAACAGTTAAGATAAAAAAAGGATTAGCTCAGATGCTTAAAGGCGGAGTTATTATGGATGTTACTAATGAAGAACAGGCAGTTATTGCTGAACAGGCTGGTGCTGTCGCAGTTATGGCTCTTGAAAGAGTACCTGCAGATATAAGAAAAGAAGGTGGAGTTGCAAGAATGGCAGATCCAGTTGTTATTGAAAAAATAAAAAAGGCAGTAACTATTCCAGTAATGGCAAAAGTTAGAATTGGTCATTTTGTTGAAGCCCAAATATTAGAAGCAATGGAAGTTGATTTTATTGATGAAAGTGAAGTTCTAACACCAGCCGATGAAGAGCACCATATTGATAAATGGAAGTTTAAAGTACCATTTGTATGTGGAGCAAGAGATCTTGGAGAAGCGTTAAGAAGAATTAATGAAGGTGCGAGTATGATTAGAACAAAAGGAGAAGCAGGAACTGGAAATGTAGTTGAAGCAGTAAGACATATGAGAAAAATTATGGATGAAATTAGAAAGATCGTATCGATGTCAGAAGATGAACTTTATAATGAAGCAAAAAATATTAATGCACCATTTGATCTGATTTTCGAAGTTAGAAATCTTGGAAAATTACCAGTTGTGAATTTTGCAGCAGGAGGAATAGCAACTCCGGCAGACGCTGCATTAATGATGCAACTTGGAGCTGAGGGAGTTTTTGTTGGTTCTGGAATATTTAAGTCAATGAATCCTGAAAAAAGAGCAAAAGTGATAGTAGATGCTGTTACCTATTTTGATGATCCAAAGATTCTTTCTGAAATATCAAAAGACCTTGGAGAGCCAATGCATGGTATAGATATAAAAACTCTATCTGAAGAAGATAAACTTCAAACAAGAGGAAACTAATGCAAGTCGGAGTTCTATCTTTACAAGGTTCATTTATCGAACATATAAATATCTTAAATAAAATTCCCGGAGTTAATGGTGTACAGGTAAAGAAAAAAGACGATTTAAAAAAAATAGATGGTCTAATAATACCAGGTGGTGAATCTACAACAATAGGAAAACTTCTTGAGAGATATGATTTACTTAACCCATTAAAAAATATGATTTCGGAAGGTTTTCCAGTTCTTGGAACTTGTGCTGGTTTCATACTTTTATCAAAAAGAATTTTTCAGGAAAACGATCAACCACTTTTAGGTGTTTTTGATATAACTATAAAAAGAAATGCTTTTGGAACTCAAATTAATAGTATGGAAATAGATTTAAAGATAAAGAATTTTGAAATTCCTTATAAAGCTATTTTTATAAGGGCACCTGTTGTAAAAGAGATTGGTGATAGTGTTGAAGTTCTTGCTGAGGTTGAAGAAGGACCAGTTTTTATAAAACAGGGGAATATTCTTGGAGCATCTTTTCACCCTGAATTGACAGATGATACAAGAATTCATCAAATGTTTATTGATATAATTAACAAAAGGAGGTAACAAATGTCAGGACATTCAAAATGGCATAATATACAAGGCAAAAAAAGTGTTGCTGATAAAAAAAGAGGCAAAATATTTTCCAAATTAATAAGAGAGATAACAATTGCTGCAAGACAAGGTGGAGGAGATCCTGAGATGAATCCAAGACTTAGACTTGCAATTGATAAAGCAAAAGAAGCTAATATGCCTTCTGATAATATTAAAAAAGCAATACTAAGAGGAACAGGAGAGTTGGAAGGAGAAAAATTTGAAGAGGTTGTCTATGAAGGGTATGGTCCAGGTGGTGTAGCTTTATATGTAGAGGTTACAACTGATAATAAAAATAGAACTTCTTCAGAAATGAGGAAAATATTTTCTGAACATGGTGGTAGCATAGGAGAAACTGGATGCGTGTCATGGATGTTTGAGAAAAAGGGAGAGATAAAGGTAGATCCAGGAACTTTATCTGATGATGAAGTTTTATTAATTGCAGCAGATGCTGGTGCAGAAGATGTAACAAGAGATGGAGAAGATCTCTATGTATACACTTCTCCTGTCGATTTGTTTAAAGTTAAAACTAAACTCGAAGAGAATGGAATAAAAATTATTTATTCAGAATTTACAATGATTCCAAAAAATAGTATCAAAATTGAAGGTGAAAAGGCAGAACAGTTATTAAAATTAATAAATGATTTAGATGATCATGATGATGTTCAAAAAGTTTATGCTAATTTCGAAATTTCAGATGAAGAGATGGAAAGAATAGCTTTATCTTTGAAATAATGTATGTTTTTGGAATTGATCCAGGTTTGTCAAATCTTGGTTATGCAGTTTTAGAATATGAAAAAGAGATAAAACTTTTAGATTATGGTTTAATTGAAACATCAAAAGAAAATATTGAAGGAGAAAGATTAAATACATTATTTAATGAACTTGATAATATTTATAAAAAATACAAACCAGAAATAACAGTAATTGAAAAGTTGTTTTTTAAAAAAAATGTAAAAACAGCAATAAAGATTGGCGAAGTTAGAGGAGTTATAATTTTACTATCATATATAAATAAATCTAAATTATTTGAACTTTCTCCTTCAAGCGTAAAAATAAATTTTACAGGCTATGGTAAATCAAATAAAGAAAATATGAAAAAAATGGCAAAAATTCTTTATAATGTTAATTTAGATGAAGATGATACTGTTGATGCCATTGCTCTTGCAACATCTTTCATCAATTTAAATTCATTTAATATAAAAAGTGATATCCTATCTTAATGGTAAAGTTTTAAAAAAATTCAACGATTTTGTAATCTTTTTAACTACCTCAGGAATTGGTTTTAAAGTTATAACTCCATATCCTGAAGATATAGAAAAAGAGGTATATATCTATCAGATTATTTCTGAAAAAGAGAATAGTTTATATGGTTTTAATAGTTATGAAGAGGTTGAGTTTTTTGAAAAACTATTAAAAATTCCTCAGGTTGGTCCTAAATCAATTGTTCAGATTTTAAAAACTTACAAATTAGAGGAGATTGAAAATAAAATATCAAAAGGTGAGATGCTTCTTGTAAAAGGAGTAAGAAAAAAAGTTTTAGATGATATCTATAAATATTTATCAAAAGAGAGAGAAGAGATAGCAATAAGTGATAATAAAACAAAAGATTTAATTAAAATTCTTTTATCTTTAGGTTTTGAAAAAGATGATATATTTGAAGCACTGAAAAAAATAGATGATAAAGAAAAAATTTCAATCGAAGAATATGTAAAAAAAGCATTAAGGATTTTAAAAAATGAGTGAAGATTTAAAAGATTTTAAACTCAGACCAGAATCAATATCTGAATATATTGGACAGGAAAAAGTTATTGAAAGTTTAAAAGTATTTCTTGATGCTGCAAAAAAGAGAGATGAGGCACTTGATCATATCCTTCTTTATGGTCCTCCAGGAATTGGTAAGACAACCCTTGCTTATGTTATTGCAAAAGAGATGAATAAGGATTTAAAACAGATAACTGGACCTGCATTAGAAAAACCTGGAGATGCTGCGGCTATTTTAACATCTTTAAATATGGGTTCAATATTTTTTATTGATGAAATTCATAGAATTCCTCACAGTGTAGAAGAAACTTTATATCCTGCAATGGAAGATTTTAAATTGCATATTGTCTACGGTAAAGGTCCATCTGCAAAAACTTTAACTATAAATCTTGAACCATTCACATTGATAGGTTCAACTACAAGAGCTGGAATGTTAACCTCACCTTTAAGAGAAAGATTTGGAATTGTTTTTAAACTCGATTTTTATAATATTGATTCTCTCATTAAAATTATTTATAGAGCATCAAAGTATATGAAAATTGATATTGATGAAGAGTGTGCAAAAGAGATAGCAAAAAGATCAAGAGGAACTCCGAGAGTAGCAATAAGAATTTTAAAAAGGGTTAGAGATTTCTCTGAAATTAAAAATAGAGGGAAAATTGACACAAATATTCTTAATGAGACATTTAAATCTCTTGGTATAGATGAGTATGGTTTAAATTCACAAGATAGAAAGTTGGTTAGAATTTTAGTAGAAAAATTCAACGGGGGACCAACTGGAATTGATACACTCTCTGCAATTCTTGATGAGGATAGAGACACAATTGAAGATATATATGAACCATATCTTCTCCAAATCAACTTCATTGAAAGAACTCCAAGGGGTAGAGTTGCAACCGAAAATGCATACAAATATCTTGAAATGAAAAAAAGAAGACTTTTTTAGAATGGAAAAACTTCTACTTCATACCTGCTGCGCTCCTTGCTCAGTTTCAGTTATTGATTTTTTTAAAGAAAAATTTGAACTTTTTCTCTTTTTTTATAATCCAAATATACATCCATATAAAGAGTATGAACAGAGATTAAAAAGCTTTAAAGAATATGTAGAGAGTTTAGGTTATAAATATATAATTGGAAAGTATGATTATAAAGATTATTTTTTTAATGTTAGTAAAGATATTGAAAATAGGTGCGTTTTCTGTTATCAATTAAGATTGAACGAAACAGCAATGATGGCAAAAGAACTAAAAATAAATAATTTTACAACAACTATGATTTATTCGATTTATCAAAATCATAGTTTAATAAAAAAAATTGGAGAAATTTTAAGTAAGGAGTATGATTTAAGTTTTGTTTATTATGATTTAAGAAATAGGTATTTTGAGGATAAAAAAAGAATAGTTGAGTTGGATTTATACAGACAAAAATATTGTGGTTGTATTTTTTCAGAAATTGAAAGGTATGAAGGTGTAAAGAGATAATGAAAGACTTTGGTAAAATAATTATAATATTCGGAATAGTTCTTTTATTGATTGGTATAATTTTTTATTTTTTTGACAAACTACCTCTATTTAAACTTCCAGGAAATATTATCATAAAGAGAAAAAATTTTACTATTTATATTCCAATAGTATCAATGATAATTATTTCAATAATTTTAACTATCATCATTAATCTTATTTTTAGAAAATGAGAAAAATTATTTTATCAATTTTGATTCCTCTTTTTCTATTATTCACCTTTTCTATGATAATAGGTTTTTCTAAAAATTATTATTACTATGAATTCGATAGGATTGAACCAGAATATGAGCTGAATATCGATTCAAAATTTATTAGATATGCTGCTCAAGTTATACCAGAATATCTAACAGGAAGAAGAGATAATCTTGAAGTCCCTGGTTTTAAAAACTTTTTCAATGAAAGAGAGATAATGCACATGGAAGATGTTAGAAATATTTTCAAATATTTGATTGTTATAACAATTTCTATTGCAATCATAATTTTTTTATTGATAAAAAAGAAAGATTTACCAAATATCTTTCTTTATTCATTTATACCTATTTTGATATTTTTAATATTATATCTATTTGTTCCATTTGATAAACTTTTTATAAATTTTCATCTTATTTTATTTAGAAATGATTTATGGTTATTAAATCCTGAAACAGATAGATTGATAGTCCTTCTGCCAGAAGATTTTTTTATAAGGTCTTTCCAAAAAATATTAATTTTTACTTCATTAACTCTAATTTATCTTTTCTCAATATTTAAGGCATTGGAGGTTAATTTTGAAAAAAGAGATAAATAATTTCCTATTTTTTATTGAAAATTTTAAATCTTGCTCTCCTCACACAATAAGAGCATATAAAAGAGATTTAACTGATTTTTATGAATATTTAAAATCTGAAAACTTAGATTATAAAAATATCACGAGAAATGATATAAGAGGTTTTCTTCAAAAACTAAGAGATAAAAATTTAACAAAAAAAACTATATCAAGAAAAATATCTGGTGTAAGAAGTTTTTATAGATTTCTATTAAAAGAGGAGTATATCGATAAAAACCCGCTACTAACTCTTGAATTACCAAAAGTTGAAAAAAAACTTCCAACTTTTTTAACAGAAGAAGAGGTTTTAAAATTAATTAATTCTCCTAATAAAAATAACGTTCTCGGACTAAGAGATTATCTAATATTAAAGATGTTATATTCTACTGGAATGAGAGTTTCTGAACTTGTGAGTTTAAGAATTTCTGAACTGAATCTTGAAAAGGGGGAGGTTATTATAAAAGGTAAAGGAAGTAAAGAGAGGGTAGTTTTTCTACCTGAAGATATTATAAATGATATAAATCTTTATTTACAAAAAAGAAAGAAAAATTCAAATTATCTATTTTTAAATAGAAAAGGGAAGTTATTAACAGATAAAGGAGTAAGACTACTTGTAGAAAAATATGCAAAAAAGGTAATCCCTTATAAAAAAGTGACACCTCATACTCTTAGACATACTTTTGCCACACATCTACTCACAAATGGTGCAGATTTAAGAAGTGTTCAGGAACTACTCGGTCATACAAAACTTTCAACAACTCAGATTTATACACATCTTACAAGAGAAAATTTGAAAAAAGTTTACGATGATTTTCATCCACACTCTCAAAAAAATCAAAACAATGATTCTAAGGATACTTAATTTTCTCTTTTTCAAAAAGAATTTTTCCAATTCTGTCTTTTAAAATATCAATATTTATTTTTTTAAGAGCAGATATTAATACAGAATCCTTATCTTCATTTATAATTCTATCTATTTGATAATCATTTAATAGATCAATTTTATTATAAACATTTATGATTTTTATATCTCTATCCAATATTTCATTTAAAATTTCTCTAACTGTGGCTATATGTTTTTTATATGAATTAGAAGAAGCATCGACAAGGTGTATTATTAAATCAGAATAATTAATCTCTTCAAGAGTTGATTTGAACGATGATATTAAAATTGGTGGCAATTTCTGAATAAAACCTATTGTATCAATAAATAAAATCTCCTTTTCATAGTCTTTAAGATATGATTTTCTGACAAGAGTATCTATTGTTGCAAACAGCATATCTTCAGTAAAAGTTTCTTCTGTAGTTAATGCATTAAAAAGAGTGCTCTTTCCAGAATTTGTATAACCTACAATTGATACAATCGGTATTTTATTTTTTTCTCTTAGTTTTCTTCTTATCTCTCTTCTTTTAGCTATCTCTTTTAACTCTTTTTGAAGAGAATTTATCTTTTTTTCAATATTTCTTCTTTTAAGTTCAATTATTTTCTCACCTCTTCCTGCCCTTATACCTGTTATACCCATTTGCTGATCTAAACTTTTTCCTATTCCGTTTATTGCTGGAAGTTCTGTTTTTAATCTTGCGAGTTCTACCTGAATTTTAGCTTCATTTGTTTTTGCTCTTTTCTCAAAAATTTCAATTATTAGATGAGGTCTATCTAAAATAAAAAGATTTGAAAATTCTGATATATTTTTTATCTGTGAATATGAAAGTGTTTCATCAAATATTAAATATTTTGCACCTAACCCTCTTGCGTATGCCACAATTTCCTCAAGAGATCCTTTTCCAATATAAAATTTTGGATTAATTTCCCTCACTCTTTTTAAAATTTTGTTTACCACTAAAAATCCTAAGGTTTTAGCAAGTAATTCTAACTCATCTAATGTCTCTTCAGGAAAATATTCACTATTTCTTTGTTCAATGAAACCTATTAATATTGCTCTATTATTAAAATATTTTAACCTATCCATAAAAATAGATAAACTAATTGGTTTATTATAGGACCTAACAATCTATTTATGACTCCAAAGAAAAGTAAAACTATTAGAATTAGAGAACCATAAATATCGATTTTTTGATTTTTTAATATATCTTGTGGATATTTAGAAATTAAACTGAATAAAATTTTTGAACCATCAAGAGGAGGTATTGGTATTAAATTGAAAATTGCAAGAACAACATTAATTATTACTCCATATTGAACAAAAACATTTAGATATGAAACTGATAATGCTGGCGATGGAAAAATTATAAATCTAAAAATCAATCCAAAGATAAAAGCAAGAAAAATATTAGCTAATGGGCCAGCAAGAGATGTTATTATTAAATCTCTTCTGATTTTTTTAAATCTATAAAAATTTATTGGGACAGGTTTAGCCCATCCAAAAGCTAAACTGAAATTCGTAGAAATTAATAATAATATTGGTAAAATGATTGTTCCAAAAATATCGATATGTTTTAATGGATCAAGTGTTAATCTACCATACTGTTTTGGTGTATCATCTCCAAGTTTATATGCTGCGTATCCATGAAAAAATTCATGAAAAACTATTGCAATTATAATCGCTGGAAATGTGAATAGAAGTTTTAAAATGTTATTTAACAACATAATTTTTACCTTCCTTTCTAAAATTTTCAATAACAAAGTTTACTTCATCTTCTAAGGTATGGAGATTTCCATTTATAACCTCTTCTTTAACTTTTTCAAAAATATATTTAAAATCTCTTGATGGTTCAAAACCCATTGATATCAAATCTTTACCTTTTAATTTAATTTTGAGATTTGATAATTTAAAAATAAACTCCTTGATTTTTTCCTTTTCTTTATCTTCAGATAGATATAATAGATATATCAACTCTTCTAAATTTAAATTTTTTAAGCAGTTGAATATTTCATATTTTGACTGACAATTTTTTAAATCCTCAATCTTATCTAAATAAAAATTTTCATTTTTCATAAAATCTTTTTTTAAATTCCATCTCTCTATTATCTCTTTTCTATTATAATCATTCAGTTCACTTATCAACATAAAAAATAGAATTGAATCTAAATTATAATCTATATTATTTTTATTTAATTCAGGAATAATATTCAAAGAGAATTCAATTTTTTGGATTGTTTCATTTGTTAATAACAATTTTCTATGTATGAGTTTTAATCCTCCTAAACTTTTCAACAATTTCAATCCTTTTAAAGCAATTTTTTCATCATTAAGAATTGTGAAAAGCTCCTCTTTTATTCTTGTATTTTTAGCATCTGTAAAAAGCCCTGTTTTTATTGTATTTTTTATTAAATTTTTGGTCTCTTTTTCAATTTTGAAATTTAATTTCGCTGAGTATCTTACTGCTCTCAATATTCTTGTTGGATCATCAATAAAGCTTAAATTATGTAAAACTCTAATTTTTTTCTCTTCTAAATCCTTAAATCCATTTAAAAGATCGATTAAATTTCCAAAACAGTTTTTATTGATACAAATTGCAAGAGTATTAATTGTAAAATCTCTTCTTAATAAATCATCTTTTATATTTCCACCCATTTCAACTCTTGGTAAAGATGCTGGTTCTTTATAGTATTCTCTTCTTGATGAAGCTATATCAATTCTTAAATCATCGATATTTAATGTTGCAGTTTTAAAATCAGGATAGATATGAATGTTTGTTTTTAAAATCTTTTTAAGCTCTTGTGAAAATAATATTGAATCACCTTCAATAACTATATCAATATCTTTTGATTCTAAATTCAACAAAGTATCTCTAACAAATCCACCAACGAGATACGCATTTATTTTCATCTCATCAGCAACTCTTCCAATTTTTTTTATTAAAGATAAAGTCTTATATGATAAGTTGTTTTCAAGTATTTTATTTATTTTAGATGCTTCAACTTTACAAGGTTCTATTCTTTCATTTTTCAAATAGATTCCTCTTAAAATATCACTTCTTGTGATTATTCCAACAACTTTTCCTTTAACTATAACTGGAATCCTTCCTATATTTTTTTCAACCATTATTTTTTCTATATCTTCAAGAGAAGTATCAGGGGTAACAAAAATAAATTTCTCAATCATAAAATCTTTCACCTTAAAATTTGTCAATCCTAAAAGTTCAACCTTAGAAATTTCTGATCTTGTTACTATTCCTATTATTTTCCCATTTTTTGTAACAGGTAGTCCTGAAAAATTAAATCTTAACATAATATTTTTTGCTTCTTCAAGGCTACTATCAATATCAATAGTTTTTACTGGAGTGCTCATTATATCTTTTGCATAAATTTTAATTTTGACATTATTTTTTATCAATTTAATCAATTTATCATATACATTAGTTTTCTTTAAAGTATCAAAATTGGCAGATGCAGCTGTCTTATGTCCTCCTCCACCAAAAAATGATAATATTTTTTTCACATTTATATCTTCTGTTCTACTTCTACCTATTATTATTGTTTTTTTATCTAAAATTAATATTGAAAAAATCGCTTCAAGATCAAAAAGTTCAAGCACTTTATGAACTAAAAAACCAACACCTTCTGTATATTCACATATTTTAACCATAGAAATTCCTATTTTATAACCATTTATTTCAACAACTTTAAGGTTAGCTAATATTTTTTCAAAAATCTTTTTTTGAGTATCAGTTAAGTATGTTATTAGGTATTTATGAACAATTTTAAGATTAACACCATAATTATATATGAAAGATAGTGCCTCAATATCATATGGTTTAGTTGTTATAAACAATAAATTTCCTGTATCTTCATAAATTCCAAGTGCAAATAGAGATGCTTCAAGTGGTTTTATATCAATATTTTTTTTCTTAATCATATGAGTAAGGATTGAGACAGTTGCACCAACCTCTTTTACTATTCTCTTAGCGTTTATTTTTACCTCTTCATCAGGATAGTGGTGATCAATTATTAATACTTTTGGGTGATTTTCGATAAATTCCTTTAATCCAGTTACTCTATCAGGATATTGAGTATCAACCATAATTACTCTATCAATTTTAGATAAATCAATATCTTTTAAATTTTTTAAATTTTCAAAGAGATTTCCATAAAGAGAAAAGAAAGAGTAAACTGATGAAGAAAAAGATGGTATCAAACAAATTGAATTAGGAAAAATTTTCCCGGCGAGTACTAAAGAAGCAAGTGCATCAAAATCTGCGGTTGAATGAGTTACTATTAAATTCACAATTTAATTATATCAGATATAGATTTTATTTTAATCCTCTATTTTTATTTTCAGTTCTTTAAGTTGGTCTTTAGATACATCACTTGGTGCATTTGTTAAAGGACAGGTTCCTTTTTGTGTTTTTGGGAATGGTATAACATCTCTCAAGCTATTTCCATCTATAAAAAGCATAACAATTCTATCAAGTCCAAGTGCAATCCCACCATGAATTGGTGTTCCATATTTAAGAGCATTTATAAAAAAATCAAATCTTTCTTCAACCTCTTTTTCAGAATATCCAAGAATATTGAAAATTTTCTTTTGAAGTTCAATGTTATCTATTCTGATACTACCACCACCAATTTCAAATCCATCCATAACTATATCATAAGATCTTGAAAAAACTTTTGATGGATCTTTATTAAGAAATTCTATATCTTCAGGTTTTGGTGATGTAAATGGATGGTGCTTTGAATCCCATCTATTTTCCTCTTTATTCCATTCAAATAAAGGAAAATCTGTTATCCATAACAATTTATGTTTATTCAAATCGATTAAATTATATTTTCTTGCTAAATCTATTCTAATTTTTCCTAAATTTTCAAGAAAGGCCCCTCCACTTCCAATGAAAAATATAATGGTATCATTATTTTCAGCTGTTTCTTTCAATTTATTCAATTCATTTTCACTAATATAGTTGTTCAATGGAGAGCTTACCTTTTTTTCAATGTTAAAAGCAATCAATCCAGGGATTCCATTTTCTTTTACTAAATTTTCAATTTCATCTTTCTCTTTTCTTGAAAATATCATATTTTTGATTAAAAAACCTTTAATTTTTTCATTCTTTTCAATTTTATTTTTAAAAAGCAAAAAATCACACTGTCTAAATATATCTGTAAAATCATTTATCTCTAAAGAGAATCTTAAATCTGGTTTATCTGTCCCAAATTTTTCCATTGCATCAGAATATTTCATTCTCATCAGTGGTATCTCAATATCAATATTCAATACATCTTTAAACAATTTTTCGAACAACCTATCTGTTAAATTCATAATATCTTCTTCGTCTACAAAAGACATTTCAACATCGACTTGGGTGAATTCTGGCTGTCTATCAGCTCTTAAATCTTCATCTCTAAAGCATCTTGCAATTTGATAATACTTATCTAATCCAGATATCATTAAAATCTGTTTAAAAAGTTGAGGAGATTGAGGAAGAGCATAAAATTTTCCTGGATTTATCCTTGATGGTACCAAAAAATCTCTTGCTCCTTCTGGTGTACTTTTTGTAAGAATGGGAGTTTCAATTTCCCAGAAACCTTCACTATTTAAAAACTCTCTTACTGATGTTGAAATTCTGAATCTCGTATAGAGATTCTTTTTCATCTCTTCCCTTCTAAAATCTAAGAATCTATATTTTAATCTTAAAATTTCGTTTATCTCTCCTTCACTATCAACCTCAAATGGTAAAGCTTGAGATTCATTTATGATTTCAAGCTCTTTACAGTCAATTTCTATTTTTCCAGTTTTTATATTTTCATTTATATTTTCTTTTGGTCTTTCTCTAACATCTCCAATAACTTTAACTACCCATTCATTTCCAATTTTTTTTGCTATTTCAAAAATCTCTTTTTGATTAGAATCTACAACAACCTGAACAAAACCAGATCTATCTCTAACTTCGAAAAAAATTAAACCACCAAGATTTCTAATTGTTTTAATCCAACCATAGATAGTTAAATTTTTACTAACATCTTCTTCTGTTATTTCACCACAATATTTTCTTTCTATCATTAAAATCCTCCATAATTATTCAGGAAATTCAGTAAATTATCAATTTTGATTAACTGCTGCTCCTCTTTTATTAAATCTTTAAAAATTATAAAACCATTTTTTAATTCATCTCCACCATAAATTATCATATAATTTATATTCATCTTAAGTGCATTAGAAACTGATGTTTTGATATTTTTAAAATTATATGGAAAATAGAGTGAAAAATTAAATTTTCCTAAATTTATATAAAATTTAAAAGTTTCTTCAAAATACTCCTTTGACAATGGAGAGATAAAAATTATATTTTTTTCATCTTTAGGCAATAAATTTTTACTTTCAAGAAGCATAATTAGCCTTTCAACACCCATAGCAAAACCAACCCCTGGCACTCTTTCTCCACCTAAATATTCACTTAGATAATCATATCTCCCACCACCAAGAACAGCATTTTGGGCTCCTAAATCACTTGAAAAAACTTCAAAAACAGTTCTGTTATAATAATCAAGTCCTCTGACAAGTTTGTTGTTTATTTCATATTTTATCTTTAAGTCATCAAGCATTGATAATATCTTTTCAAAATGATTTTTACTTTCATTTGATAGATAATCAATAATTTTTGGAGCATCTTTTGTAACATTAACACAACTCTCTTTCTTACAATCTAAAATTCTCAATGGATTTTTTTCTAATCTTTTTTTACAATCATCACAGAGCTCTGAATATCTTGTTCTTAAAAAGGATTTTAATTTCTCTTTATAAACATTTCTTTCTTCAATATCTCCAATTGAATTTAGTGAAACTGATAAATCTTTTAATCCTAATGATTCCAAAATCTGTAGTGATATAGATATAACCTCAACATCAAGTTCAGGTTTCTCATCTCCAAGTGCTTCAATTCCAAAGTGAAAAAATTGTCTGAATCTTCCTTTTTGAGGTCTTTCATACCTAAACATAGGACCAAAATAAAAAAATTTAACAGGATGTGTTAAAGTTTTTAAATTATTTTCTAAATATGCTCTTACAGTTTGTGCTGTTCCTTCAGGTCTTAAAGATAACTTCCTTCCACTTTTATCAAAAAATGTGTACATTTCTTTTTCAACAATATCTGTATCCTCACCTACTGTTCTTTCGAAAACTTCAGAATGTTCAAAAATTGGAAGAATAATCTCTTTATAACCAAAATTTTCAACAATTTTAATTATTTTATCTATAACAACTCTTATACTTTTACTCTTGTCTGGTAAAATATCAGGTGCACCTTTTGGCCCTTTAATCATTTTTTATCACCTTTATAAATTTTCTTTTTCCAACTTTAATAATTATTTCTTTATCTATTTTTACTTTAAAGGATGAATCTGAAAATCTTTCATTATTCACATATATTCCACCTTGTTCAAAAATTCTTCTTCCCTCACTCTTTGATGAAATTATATTTTTCTCTTTTAAAAAATCAATCAAATTTATTTCATCTGAATCAACAAAAAAGGTCTCAACCTCTTCTGGAATCTCTTTTTTACTGAAAACTTTAATAAAATCTTCCTCTTCTTTATCAGCTTCCTCTTTTGAGTGATATCTTGTTACTATCTCTTTTGCAAGTCTTAATTTATATTTCATTGGATTTTCACCCTCTTCCATTTTTAATTTATACTCTTCTATTTCTTTAGGAGATATATCGGTTAATAATTCAAAATATTCAATTATAAGATGGTCTGGAATACTCATTATTTTTCCAAACATCTCTTTAGGATTTTCATTTATTCCAATATAGTTTCCTAAGCTTTTACCCATTCTCTTCTCACCATCAATGCCTCTTAAGATTGGCATTAATATTGCTATTTGTTCTTCTTTTCCAAGTTCTTTCTGTAACTCCCTTCCACATAAAAGATTGAATTTTTGATCACTTCCACCTAACTCTATGTCAGCATCAATAACAATAGAATCATAAGCTTGCATAACTGGATAGAAAAATTCATGAAGATAAATTGGACTTCCACTCTTATATCTATTAAAAAAATCATCTCTTTCTAAAATTCTTGCTATTGTGAAATGTGAAGAAAGAGAAACTAAGTCTTTTAAAGTAAGATTCAACAACCAATCACCATTAAATTTAATTATAGTTTTTTCTTTATCAAGAATTTTAAAGGCTTGTTCACTATAATATTTTGCATTTCTTTCAATTTCATCTATAGTTAATAAACTTCTTGTTTTATCTCTACCAGATGGATCTCCAATTACTGCTGTTCCACTGCCAATGATTAAAATTATTTGATGACCTAAAATTTGAAAATCTCTTAATTTATTTAAAACAACAGTATGACCTAAATGGATATCAGGAGAAGTAGGGTCAACTCCAAGTTTAACATTTAAAGGTCTTCCCTTTTTTAATTTTTTAATTAATTCATCTTCATTAATAATCTCGAGAGTTCTTTTTTTTATAATTTTAATTTGCTCATCAATAGAAAGCATAAAATCTCCTAAAAATTAAAAATATATTATATCATTTTACAACCTTTTCAATAATTTAACATACTATATTCTTTATCCAAAAAGATTTTTCATTTTCTTAAATTCAGTAATCACATTTTTAATAAATCTTTTAAATTCTTAAAAATCTTTTTCTTATTTAATTAATTTTATATGAGTAAATTATAAATAATTTCTAATTCTTAAAAATTAAAGGTTAAATATAATTAAACATCTATCAATCTTTAGGATAAGTTATAGTTACTGTTTTTGTATCTTGATCCCAGTCAACTTTACATCCTAAATTCTCTGCTACAAATCTAACAGGTAACATTGTTCTACCATCTTTAATTATAGGTACAACTTTAGGATTAGTTGGATCTATTAGGGTATCAATTCCATTAACTCTTGCAATATTTTTATCTATCCAGAGTTCAATTGTTGTATTTTTTAGTGTTATTGTTACTTTTCTTTCTACTCCATCCCATCCAACTTCTGCACCTAATGGTTCTGCAACCCATCTTATTGGGAGTAAAGTTCTTCCTTCAATAATTATTGGAGGAACATCTATTTCTTGAGAATTATCATTGACATACATCGTTTTATTTCCTATCTGAAGTTTAAGTATGGTTCTTTTAATGTATTCAATACTAAAACTTCGTGTAGTTTTATTTCCAGCAATATCTTCTGCTTCAATAACTACAATGTTGTTTCCTTCTGCTAATGGAAGAGTAAGTTGGAAAGTATTCTCTTTCAGAACTATCTCTCTTTTATTTACTGTCAAGCTTTTAATGATATTCTTGTCTTTGACAGAGCCCTCAATCGTAAAAAATTCATTATACACTTTTTCTGGAATAGAACACACTATTTCAGGTGGAATAGTATCACACTCAATTATTATTTTCATTTCTGCCTTGTTACCCACCTTATCTATAGCAATAATCAGTACTTCGTTCTCTCCTTCCTCAAGGGTTATTTCTTTTTCAAAAGAATTTTCTTGAAGAATAACTATTTCGGAATTTATCGTAATTGTTTGAATGCCAGAAAGTGAATCTATAACCTCACCTTTAATTGTAATAATTTTACTATTTACTATCGGATTTATTGCCTCAAGGATAATCTGAGGCGGAATATCATCTTTTATAGCTTTAACAAATACTTTGGCTTGCCCACCGTTTGAGTCAAATACTATAATGCCGACATTCTCTCCGCTATTCATTTTCGTGTAATCGAGATTAATTTTTATAGATTCATTGCATTTACTCTTTATGCTTCCTTCTGTTTTTTCTAACATTATCCAAGGAGATGACTCTGTTATTGTCCATACTAAATCTTTTCCTCCTTGATTTTGAATTTCTAAGAATCTTTCTTGCTCATACCCTAAATCTAATTCTTCTGGAACAATAATCTTAGAGGATTCCAAAGGAAAAACTACTAAAGAAGGGTCTCCTAATAAATGGGGCAATGCCCCCATTACATCCACAGGATCAGAGCGGAAATCAAGATAAGTTTGATAAAAAGCTTCTCCTATACTTAACCCCTGAATCAATTTCTCTATGAACCCTATATCAAATTTTCCCAATTTGTCGATTTTTGGTTGAGAAAGCGGAATCCAACTATTATAACCAATTACAGCTGGTGATCGAGTTAAATTTAATAATAATTTCGTAAATCCATCCATGCTTAATTCTGCACTATCACCCACCGGAACCACTACAACTGATTGCATTTCCCGTAAAGTATGCAGATCACTAATTGTGAACAGGGGAATCCTTTCAGCCTCAAAATAATTATCTAAAACTCCATTTTTATTCAAATCTATCCAAATCATTCTTCGCGGGGCGCCTATGGGAAATTCGCTTTCATAACCGCTAAGGTGAACGACATCATATTCTTTTAGCATCTCCTGAATTAAATTTTCTTCAGTTAAAGGCAAGTCACTTTCTACCAAAGGTATAGCATCTCCTTCTTTTTCAAACATTGTGACTATATTCAAATTCTCGTTTCTATATTGACTTGCAAATTTTTGCGATAAATAAGCAAAAGTTGCTAAGTCGTTTGTTTCTTTAAAAATAAAACGATTTGCGTCAGCAAAAAGTATGGATTTCGTTTTTGCTTCGTCTCTGTTCTTGTAATCTATTATTTGACGCAGAATCTTATCAACTATCTCACGACTGCTAAAAGGAATCCTGCCTACTAAGACATTTACCTCAGGAATGCCATAATCTATATCATCCTTTTCAAAGTAGCCATCCATATCTCTATCCCAATCAAGCGTAAGATTAGCATAATACAAATCACAATAAGTTCTTGGTCCAATAATATAATCCCTCCCTTCTTCCCAATCACGACGACTGTCATCAGGAAAAACCAATCGCAAAGGCATATCTCCGTCAGATTGGTCTCTATAATACCAGTATTGGCCAACATCTCCTATTAGTAGAACATATTTTAATTTTTTTCCTCCTGTAAAATACATCTCCTTCAGATAATTTCTGATTTTTTCAGCCCTGTCTCTACCCGCTAGATTGTTTTCTATGTTTGCTACTGTCTCCACTTTAACCTTAAAACCAGATTCTTCTTTTGCTTCTATAAAATCTCTGAGACCAGTTAGAGTACTATTGTCAAAATCATCCTTTGTCTGTTGAGGTATTAAGATAAGGTAATCACAATCAAAATCTGGAACAGCCTCTGTTGCTTTAAAGTAGCCTGTAAACATTAGAATAATAATTAAAACAACCCATACTTTTTTCATATTTTCCTCCTTTCTCCTGTTTCACCGACATTAAAGCTTGGAGAATTCTGAATGGAATTAAAAATAATGAGTAATTTTCATCACTCTAATTTAAAGTATAGCAAAAAATAGTGTGTTATATAAATAAAATTCTTAATAATTAAAAGAGCATAGTTTTATGTTAAAATAATTTAGTGATATGAAAAAGAGAATTGGTTTATTTTTTGGCTCAAAATCTGTAGAACATGAGATATCTATAATTACAGCAATGCAGGTTCTAAATGCAATTGATAAAGAAAAGTATGAGGTTGTTCCAATTTACATAGATAAAAGTGGTAAATTTTTTACAGGTGACTATTTAAAAGAGATAAAAAATTTTAAAAACCTATCTTTGATACCAAAAAATTCACAAAGAATAATAAATTTAAAACTGAATGCTAAAAACAAAATGATTTTTGAAACAGAATCTATTTTCAATAAAAAAATGGAAATTGATATAGCATTCAGTACAATACATGGAACTTATGGAGAAGATGGTAAAATACATGGGATTTTTGAAATGTTAAACATTCCTTATGTTGGTGCAGATGTGGCATCTTCTGCATTAGGAATGGATAAAGTTCTTATGAAAGAAATTTTTAAAGCAAATGACTTGCCAATAGTAAATCATTTGTGGATCAAAAGAGATGAGTGGGAAAATAAAAAAGATGAAATAATAAAAAATATTGAAGAAAAAATTAAATATCCTTTATTTGTTAAGCCAGCAAATCTCGGTTCAAGTATTGGAATAACAAAGGCTTATGATAGAGAAAATTTGATTTATGGAGTTGAGATAGCAAAATTTTATGATAGAAAAATTATCTTTGAACAATCAATTGAAAATTTGAGAGAAATAAACTGCTCTGTTTTAGGAAATGATGAACCAATTGCTTCAGTTTGTGAAGAGGTAAAATCAAATAAAGATTTTTTAGATTATGAATCGAAATATAAATCAAAGCCAAAACAAGAGCAGATTCTAAAAAAATTTGGCCATACTATTCCTGCTGATATTTCAGATATAAAAACTAAAGAGATACAAGAATTAGCAATTAAAACCTTTAAAGCAATAGATTGTAAAGGAATTGCAAGAATAGATTTTTTAATGGATGAAACCACTGAGAAAGTTTATGTTAATGAGATTAATACGATGCCTGGTGCAATATCTTTTTATCTATGGCAGGCATCAGGAATATCTTTTCCAAATTTAATTGATAATCTTATAAATCTTGCTTATGAAATATATGAAGATAAAAATAAAAATATAACATCAATAGATAGTGATGTTCTTTTACAAGATATAAAGGAAGTTAAAAGGATATAAAAATTAAATGTTTGTTGAAATTGATGGGTTGAAAATATTTTATAATGTAGAGGGAAATGGTAATCCAGTAATTTTATTACATGGATGGGGAGCAAATTCAGATTCTCTGTTTCCTATATCCAATTATCTAAAAAAAATTTATCAAACTATTTCATTAGATTTACCAGGTTTTGGAAAAAGCGATATACCTTTAAATTCATTTAGCGGTGATGATTATAAAAATATTGTTTTAAATTTTATAAACCTCTTAAATTTAAAAAATTATGTAATTATTGGTCACTCATTTGGTGGAAGAATAGCTATAAGAATAGCAAAAGAAAATCCTGATGAGTTAAAAGGTTTAATATTAATAGATAGTGCTGGAATTAGAGAAAAGAAAACAACAAAACAGAAAATAAGTGAAAATACATTCAAGTTTTTGAAAAAAATAACAACAAAGTTATTTAAGGGAAAGAGTAGAGAAAAGATTTTAGATAAATTGAGAAATATTTTTGGTTCTGTTGATTATAAATCGCAGAAAGGTGTTATGAGAGATACTCTTGTAAAAGTTGTTAATGAGGATTTAACCTCATTTTTAAAAGAGATAAAGGTAAAAACATTGATTATATGGGGTGAAAAAGATAAAGAATTATCAGTGAAACATGCTTATATTATGTATGAATTAATCCAAAACTCTAAACTCATCATTCTAAAAAATTGTGGACACTTTCCCTATCTCGATAACTTACCAAAAGTTTTATCTACTATAGAATCTTTTTTAGAGGAGGTATATGGAAATATTTAACTTAATATTAAATTTCATTTTTATAACAATATCTTTTTTTATTTTTTTAATTAACTTATTATGGTATCTTCAAGCATTACAAATCTTAGAATATTTCAACCTTAAATTTTTAAGATGGATAAAGAAAAATTATATCTCAATTTTTTTGAAAAATTATCTACTTCTTTTTATAATTCTTATAAATCTCATTTCTATTTTTATATCTAAAAACTATTTTTTTAACTATTTTTTAAAGATTTTTTCAATATTATTACTTCTTATAGTTTTATTATCAAATTATAAAATATATAAAAAAAGAAAAAAATTATCAAAAAAAGGGTTAGTTTTTACAAAAAGACTGAATAGAATTTTATTTTTAAATGTAGCTTTTTTTATCTTATTTGTCTTTTTAATATATCTACTTATCCCATATTATATTTATCTATCAATATCAATCTATATATACATTCTTCCAATAATTGTTCTTTTATTAAATATAATTATCTTACCTTTTGAAAAATTGATAAACAACTACTATTTTAATGATGCTATTAAAAAAATTGAGAAGTTAAATCCATTTATCATTGCTATAACAGGTAGTTATGGAAAAACAAGCACAAAATTTTTTATCAATCAGATGCTTAAGAAAAAACTTGATACCTTTATGACTCCAGAAAGTTATAACACAGCAATGGGATTAACAAAAGTGATAAGAAATGATTTAAAAGAGGATGATAAAATATTTATTGTTGAACTCGCAGAAAATGAGGTTGGTGGTTTTAAGAGATTGTTAAAATTAATAAAACCAAATATCTCTGTTGTTACATCAGTTGGAATTCAACATCTTGAAGAGTTTGGTAAAGAAGAGAAAATATATAAAGAGATAGAGTATTTTATCAACTACTCAATTAATTATAAAAATTGTGAGTTGATTGTGTTGAACGGTGATAATGATTTTTTATCAAAATATTCTGATGAAAAAATTAAGAAATGTTCTATTGAAAAAAAGTTAGATTTTTATGGAAAAATAATTGAAACAAACTTATCTGGTTCAAAATTTAAACTTTTTTATAAAAATGAAGAGATTTTTTGTGAAACAAAAATAATTGGAAAGGAAAATTTAAGAAATATATTAATTGCATCCTTTGTTGCTTATAATATGGGCCTTTCTCTAAATGAAATTGCAGAGTTTATAAAAAATCTTGAACCACCTCCACACAGATTGAATATAATAGATAGAGGAAATATTTTAGTAATTGATGATGCATACAACTCAAATCCAATTGGAGCAAGAATGGCAATAGATTTATTATCAACATATAATAATGGAAGAAAAATTATAATAACACCTGGTTTTATAGATTTAGGAAAAAAAGAGTTTGAAGAAAATAAAAAACTTGGAGAATATATGATAAATAAAGTTGACTATGTTTTTCTTGTTGGCGGTAAAAGAACTAATCCAATTTATAAAGGATTAATAGAAAAAAATTTTATAAAAGAAAATGTTTTTATTTTTAAAAATTTTTATGAGGCAAATGAGTTCTTAAAAAAATTTTTAAAACCTTTTGATGCAATACTTTTTGAAAATGATTTACCTGAAATTTTTGAAGAAATTTAAAAAAGTGATATAATATTTTTGGAGGTCAAAGAGTTATGCTCTTTGAAAATTTTATAAACCTTAAAATTTTAAGAAGGAGGTAAAAAAATGACTGCTTTAATAGCATTAGTTGGGGCAGCATTTTACTTATTTTTCTATTTTGTTTATGGTAAAAGGTTAGAAAAAGAAGTAGTGAAAGCAGACCCAAATAGACCTACGCCAGCAGTTAAACTAAGAGACAATATTGACTATGTACCTGCAAAACCATTTGTTTTATATGGACACCACTTCGCTTCAATTGCTGGTGCAGGCCCAATAACTGGTCCTGCTATTGCTATGGCATGGGGTTGGCTACCTGGACTTTTATGGGTTTGGCTTGGTAATCTTTTTATTGGAAGTGTACATGATTACCTTGCTTTAATGGCTTCTGTTAGATATGATGGAAAATCAATTCAATGGGTCTCAGGAAAATTGATGTCAGCAAGGACCAAATACACATTTGAAATTTTTATCTACTTTACTCTTCTATTAATAATAGCTGCTTTTATGGGTGTATTTACAGGACTCGCAACAACAAATGCATCGATAGGAACAGCATCAATTTTATTTATCTTTGTTGCATTAATTGAAGGAGTCCTTCTTTATAGGACAAAACTTTCATTTTCAGTTGCTTCAATAATAGGTATTATACTCTTAGTACTTAGTATTTATATTGGATACGCATTTCCTTTTATCAAAATAACAGATGCACACACTTGGTATATTGTTTTAGCAATTTATTCAGTTTTTGCATCGTCACTCCCAGTCTGGATACTTTTACAACCAAGAGATTATCTTAATGCTTATATTTTATGGGTTGGATTAATATTGGGTCTTGTTGCTGCAGTTTTTGCATTTAGAGGATTTAACTGGCCAACATTTACAATATTTAGTGCAGTAACAGTAGGAGGAAAACCATCACCATTCTGGCCTACAGTTCCACTTGTTATTGCTTGTGGTGCTTTATCTGGTTTTCACTCTCTTGTTGCGACAGGTACAACTTCAAAACAGCTTGATAATGAGTTATCTGGACTTTTTATTGGCTATGGTAGTATGTTTACAGAAGGTTTCTTAGCAACCTTAGTAATCACATCAATTGCAGCATTTGGTATGCAAGTTTTCCAAGGAGCTTCTGGGAAATTAGCTGAAATGGGTATAGATATGAATCTTTTAATGACAGATAAAACATATCTTGCGAATAAATATGCTGGAGCGTCAAATAGTGTAGGAGGTGCTGTTGGTATATTTACAAAATCATTTGGTAAAATGACAACAGCAGTTGGATTACCAGAAAATATTGGTACAACTTTTGCTGGATTGTGGGTATCAGCATTTGTATTAACAACTCTTGATACAGCAGTAAGACTTGCAAGATACGCTTGGAGTGAAATTTGGGAGCCTGTTAAAAGAGTTAGTGAAGGATTTTATAAGTTTATTGCTAATCAATGGGTAGCTTCAATAATTGCTGATGTTTTAGCGCTTCTTCTAATATGGTGGGGTAGTTATAACATTATTTGGCCAGGATTTGCTGGTGCTAACCAATTACTTGCAGCAATTGCAATGATAACTGCAGCAATCTGGGTTAAAAGAGTCCAAAAAGCAAAACCTGGTTGGCAAATGGCAGTTCTTATTCCTGCTCTATTCTTATGGATAACTGTAACAATAGGATTAATATGGTATCTATTTATTGTTGTTCCATCTATTGCAGTTGCATTAAACAAATATATGCTTGGCGGTTTTACAGTGATAATGCTAATTCTAAATTTCATACTTGTTGCTGATTTCATAAGTGGATGGAGAAAAGGTCCACTACCTGAGGCTGAGACTAAATAAAAATTTATGAAAAAACTCTTTGACCTCTTAAAAAAATTATTTAAAGGATTAGACATGGGTTTAAGGGAGGTTTCGACCTCCCTTATTGAAAAAGAGTTAGAAGAAACAGAAAATATTTTTGCTCTCCTTACAATGGGAAGTTTTGTGGGAATCCCATCTCCACCAACTGGTATTATTTTAAGAATTTTGCCTTATATGCAAAGAGAAATATATGTAATGATAGCAAGAAGCAAAAATCTTGACGATGCTCTTGCTGAAATGGCAGGAATATTTAGTATAGAATAAAGATATTTTAATGGATATCTATTTTTTTCTTGGTAAAGGGGGGACAGGGAAAACAACAATATCAGCAAGTTTTAGCGTTGGTTTATCATATTATAATAAAAATAAAAATTTTTTGATTGCATCTCTTGACCCTGCCCATAATCTTGGTGATGCATTTGACATTGAGCTATCGAATAATATAAAAAAATTGACAGAAAATCTATCTGCTGTTGAGGTTGATTTAGAAAAAATGATTAAGGAATATTTAAATGATCTTTCAACAAACTTAAGAAATACATATAAATATCTTGTAAGTTTCAATCTTGATAGATATTTTGATGTTTTAAGATATTCTCCTGGAATTGAAGAGAATGCTGTTCTTGAATCAATCAAAAAATTTTTAGAAATGAGTGAATTTGATGCATTAATATTTGATACACCCCCAACTGGAATTACAACAAGAGTTCTTGCACTACCAAAATTAACCTTAATATGGACAAAAAGATTGATGGATATAAGAAGAAAAATACTTGATAGAAGAAAAATGGTTGAAAATGTCAAAGGAAAAACTGAAGCTATCATAGAAGACGAAGTTATAACTTTAACAGCAGATGAAAAAGAAGATCAAATAATGATAGAACTTGTAAATTATAGTAAAGAGATGGAAGATTTAATGAAACTTTTTCAATCAGATTTAACAAAAATAAATATAGTAACTATGCCAGAAGATTTGGCTCTTTTTGAAACAAAGAGGATTATTGAATCATTGAATAAGTTTAATATAAAAGTGAATAAGATTTATTTAAATAAGTATTTGATTTTTGATAATCCTCCTGAAGTTATTAAAGGGAAAATTATTGAACAGGATAGAGTGATTGAAAAGATGAGAGAGGAGATAAAAAATATCAGCATTAAAGATATACCTTTACTTTCACAATCTCCGAGAGGTATTGAAGATTTACTTAAATTTTATGATAATTATATATTAGAATGAAAACAAAAGGTGATGAAGATTTAATAAAAAGGATTAAAAAAATTTTATCAAAAATTCAAGAGCCAACAACTGGTCTTGATTTAATAACTGGTGATTTTATTCAAGAGATTGAAATTGATTTTACAAGAATAATTATAAGATTAAAGAGGTTATATCCAGAATATTTTTCACCAAGTTATGTATTTTTTTCAACATATCTTATGAACTCTCTTGCAAAAAAAATTGTTGATTTATTAAATAAAGAGGGCTTTACAGAAGTAATAGTCTTAAGTGGAAAGGAAGATTTTTAAATGTCACAAGGAGAAATAATTTTAATTATCCTCATTATTGGAGGAGTTGTATCTTTACAATTTTTTCAAGGTAGAAAGTTAAATGTAGCTTTAATGAGATACTATATAAGAGGATTTGAAAATAATTTAAAACCAAAAGATCAATTATATACCTGGATAGGTGGATATGTTGGTTTTAAGGTACAATATGAAATAGATGATGAGTTCATAAAACAAATAGAGATGTCTTTGACTCTACTTCCAAGACAAAGTTTATTGTATTTACCAATATCTTTAATTACAAGAAGACATGATAGATTGTATGTAATAATAAGATTGAAGCAGAAATTGGGTTATGATGCTCATATAATCAAAACAAACTTTTATTTTCCTGGACCTCCATTAGAAGACATAAATACATATAAAAAAGAGATTGTAAACTATGATAATAATAAATTTTATATTTTTTATAAAAATAAAGATGATATTGGGAATCTTGAAAAATTAGTAAAAAGAACGATGGATTTTAAAAAAATAAAACATATTGGATATACAAGAGAAACAAATGTATTGTTTTTACTTTTAAAACCAGATCCAAATAAAACTCCAACAGATTTAAAAAAAATTGTAAATAATTTACAAGCAATTGTAAATTATTATTAATTCAAAATAATTTTTGTTATAATTTAACTTAATGACAGGAGGTCATATATGAATGATTATAGTTATATTGGTAAGAATGTAAAAAGACCTGATGCAGTAAATAAAGTTATTGGTAAGGCAGTTTTTCTTGATGATATCAAAATTCCAAATATGTTATATGCAGAAATTTTAACTCCTCCTTATGCTCATGCTAAGATTTTATCTATTGATACTTTAGAAGCAGAAAAAATGGAAGGAGTTGTAAAAGTTGTTACTGGAAAAAATTGTAAATTTACATATGGTGATTGTATAAAAGATAGATATCCTATGGCTGTAGATAAGGTTAGATATATAGGAGAGCCTGTTGCTGCAGTTATAGCTGATACACCTCATAATGCAAAACAAGCAGTAAAAAAGATTAAAGTAGAATATGAAAATTTACCTGTTTATATAGATGCACTTGATTCACTAAAAGATGACGCAGTTTTGATTCATGAAAAAAATGGAGAATATTGGCATTTACCGTCATACAAACCAATACCAAATACAAATATTGCAAATTATTATGTTTTAAAAAAAGGAAATTTTGAAGAAGCTTTAAAAGAGGCAGAGGTTGTTGTTGAAGGTGAATTTAATACCAAATTTGGTTCATCAAGTGCAATAGAACCCCATGGAACCATTGCCTGGTTCCATGAAGATAATACAATTGAAATATGGTCTTCTTCAATTTGTCCTGCAATAATACAGGATGATATTGCAAGAACATATGGAGTCCCTGCAAGTAATGTTAGAGTTCACATTCCAGAAATTGGTGGATGTTTTGGATACAAATCTGATGTCACAATAGAACAAACAGTTGCTTATATTGCAAGTCATATGAAAGGATATCCAGTAAAATGGGTTGCAAGTAGAAAAGAAGATTACACAAGTTCACTAATTGGACATGGTGCAAGAATAAAGATGAAAATAGGTGCAAAAAAAGATGGCCAATTAGTGTTTATTCAATCAAAGGTTTATCATTCAACAGGTGCATACGCAGATACTGGTGTCAATATAACTATGGCAGCAACACATACAGTTGGTGTTTATGAATTTCCATATGCTTTGTGTGAAGGATATACAGTTTATACAAACACTCCTCCTGTTGGAGCATTTAGAGGTTATGGATATCAATATGCACATTTAGCAGTTGAAAGACTTATGGATATTTTGGCAAGAAAATTAGAAATGGATAAATTTGAATTGAGAGAGAAAAATTATCTTAAAAAAGATAAAAAATTTGCGACTGGTGAAGTTGTAAATGAAGATTATGGAGATATAAAAAAATGTTCTGATGCAATCAAAAATATAATTTTTGAAAAAGAGAAACCAAAAGAGGATGAAAATTATTTTTATGGAAGAGGTTTTGCAGCAGTAGTAAAAGCTCCAAAAGGAGCTTCAAATTCATCCAAAGGTTGTTATGTTAAATTTAACGGAGACGGAAGCGTATCAGTTAATATGGGTGGTGCAGAAGTTGGACAGGGTTTAAGAACAGTAATACAACAAATTGCAGCAGAAACATTAAAAATTGACATAGAAAAAATTCATGGCTACACAGAAATTGATACTCAATATTCTCCTTGGGAATGGCAAACGATTGGCTCTATGTTTACAGTTCAAGGTGGAAGAGCATTGATAAGAGCATGTGAAAAAGCAATCGATAAACTGTTAGAGAATGCTTCACTTGCTCTTAGAGTTGATAAAGATATGCTTGAATATGATGGTGAAAAAATATTTTTGAAACATAATCCAAATATATTTGTGAAAGTTGTTGATCTCGTTAGAGGTTATATACATGAAGATGGTGTTACTGTTGGAGAAGTTATTCAAGCAACCAGTGATGCAAGACTTCCAAGATATTCAAATCCAGATCCAGAAACAGGAATGGGAAATCTTGGAGTTTCTTATACCTTTGGTGCTCAAGGTTGTGAAATAAGGATAGATAAAAAAACTGGAGAGGTTATAATAGATAATTTTGCATCAGCATTTGATATTGGAAAGGTTATAAATCCTGTTCAATTAAGAGGTCAAATTGTTGGTGGTGTAATGATTGGTATTGGTGGAACTCTATATGAGGAACTTAAATTCAATAAAGATGGAAGGTTAATTAACCCACATTTTTCAAGTTATAGATTTCCAACAATAAAAGAAATGCCAAAAAAATATGAAGTTGTTTTTATTGAAACACCTGAATCAATTGGCCCTTATGGTGCAAGAGGTATTGGTGAACATCCTGTACTTGGAGTTGCTCCAGCAATTTTAAATGCCATATACGATGCAATTGGGGTAGATTTATATGAAGTACCTATATCAAAAGAGAAAATGCTTGAATTAATAAGAGATAAAACAAAGGAAAAAGCAGGAGTGTAATATGGAAAAAATCAATTTTAAGGTTAATGGTGTGTTAAAAACCGTAGAAATAGAAGGTTATGAATCTTTACTGGAAATTTTAAGAGAAAAATTCAATTTAACAGGAACTAAAAGAGGATGCGATGATGGTTCTTGTGGAGCTTGCACTGTAATTGTTAATGATGAAGCAGTTAAAAGTTGTATTTTTTCTGCAAAGAAAGTTGACAATGCTGAAGTTATAACAATTGAAGGTTTGGCTAAAAATGGAGAGCTTCATCCAATACAAAAAGCAATGATTGATTCTGGTGCTGTTCAATGTGGATATTGTACCCCAGGAATAATAATGGAACTATACTCACTTTTTAATAAAAATTTAGATGTAGATGAAGAGCAAATTATAGAAGCCTTATCAAAACATCTATGTAGATGTACAGGATATGAATCTATTCTTGATGGTGCGAAACTTGCACAAAGATATTTAAAAGAAAAATAATTTTCTGGAGGTATCAAATGTATGATATTTTAATTAAAAATTCGAAATTAAGAAAAAAGGATGGATTGTTTTCAATTGGTATTAAAAATGGAAAAATAGAAAAAATTTCACAAAATATAGTAGATAAAGGTGAAAAAGAGATAGATGCAGAAGGTAAATTAGTAACTGAATCTTTTATAAATCCACATCTTCATCTATGTAAAGTTTATACTTTTATGATGATGGAAGAACAAGCTCTTAAAGATTATCACGGAGAAGAGATGGGAAAAGCTATGACAGCAATAGAACTCGCTTCTCTTATAAAATCTAAATATGATGAAAAATGGATTGTTCCAAATGTTAGAAAAGCAATAAGTCATGCAATTAATTATGGAGTTACCCATGTAAGAGGATTTGCAGATGTTGATACAAAAGCAAGATTTGAAGGAATTAAAGCTTTACTTAATGTTAAAGAAGAGTTTAAAGGAGTAGTAGATTTACAAGTAGTTGCATTTCCACAAGATGGAGTTGTTAGAGAAAAAGGTGCTTATGAACTTGTAGAAGAAAGTTTAAAAATGGGTGCTGATTTAGTTGGAGGAATTCCATGGATAGAATATACAGAAGAGGATGAAAAAATTCACATTGATAAAATGTTTGAACTTGCAAAAAAATATGATAAAGGAATTTCTATGCTTGTTGATGATGCTGGTGATCCAACACTTAAAACCCTTGAAATGTTAACACTTAAAACAATAAAAGAGGGCTTTAATGGAAGAGTTCTTGCTCATCATGCAAGAGCAATGCAATTTTATCCAACTCCATATTTTATGAAACTTATCAATCTTCTTAAAAAAGGTGAAGTTGGAGTTGTAAGTGATCCTCACACAGGACCTCTTCATGCAAGGGTCAAGGAGATGATTGAAGAAGGTGCTCTTGTTGTTTTAGGACAAGATGATATTTCTGATGCATACTATCCATATGGTAGAAACAATATGCTTGAAGTTGCTTTTCTTGTTTCACATATATTATGGATGACAACAAAAGAAGATATGGAAAAACTTTATGATATGATAACTATTGATGCTGGAAAGGCAATTGGTTTAAAAAATCATCGACTTGAAGAGGGAAACGATGCTAATTTAGTTATTCTTAATGAGGATAATGTTCTTGAAGCGTTAAGATACCATAGAGAGCCAAAATTTGTTATTAGTAGTGGAAAATTGATTGATTTAGAAAAATATAAAATATAAAAAAATATAAGGGGAGATTATCTTTCAACCTCCCCTCTTATTATCTCTTTAATTCTTGTTAACCTTCCGTGTGATTCTCTTTCAATTTCATCAAGTTTCATTTTTATAAATTTTATCGTTTCATTCAAAGATGGAATTAAAACATATTCAAGTGCATTAACTCTTCTTCTTGTTTTTTCAATTTCTCTCGCAAGTTCTTCAAGTTGTTTTAATTGTTCACAATATTCTATTAAATCATTTAAAAAATTAATAAAACCTTGATTTAGTAGATCATATTCAAAGTTAGATATTTCCAATGGATAATTAAATGGATCACCTTCAAAACTATATTTTATTTCAGGGACAGTAACACCCATAACATTTTTTTTCTCTACATTTAAATCTACTTTGACTCTTGGTTTTGATAATAGTTCTAATTTTTCTTTTCCAAGTTGTGATTTTGAAAATAATAAAAGCCTTTCGAGATTTAAAAATTCATCATCAATTTTTTTACTTTTCTCTCTAAAATCTTTTATACTTACGATGAACTCTTTAATCATACCTTCAAGTTTATCTTTAAGAAGTTTATGTCCTCTAATTGCAACAGCTAATCTTTTTTTTAGAGTAAGAAGAACCATACGGTTTGGATTAACTCTCAATCTCATATTATTTTTCCTCTGAAACAAACCTTTTTAAATATTTTTCAATATATTCTTCTCTTACTCTCTTTAATTCAGGAATTGGTATCATTGAAAGAAGTTTCCATCCTATATCAAGAGTCTCTTCAATATTTCTATTTTCATATTCACCCTGATTAACAAACTCTCTTTCAAATCTATCAGAAAATTTTACAAATATTCTATCAACTGATGTTAATGCAGCTTCTCCGAGAATTTTTGCAAGTTCTTCAGCATCTTTTCCTCTTGAATATGCTGCATACAATTGGTTCATCAAATCACTATGATCTTCTCTTGTTTTATCTTTCCCTATTCCTCTATCTTTCAATCTTGAAAGTGATGGCCTAACATCAATAGGTGGATATATTGCTTTTTTATATAAATCTCTTGATAAGAAAATTTGTCCTTCTGTTATATAACCTGTCAAATCAGGTATTGGGTGTGTTTTATCATCTTCTGGCATTGTAACAATTGGTATCTGAGTTATAGAGCCATTTTTATTTTTAATTTTTCCCGCTCTTTCATAAATAGATGCAAGGTCTGTATACATATAACCAGGATAACCTCTTCTACCTGGAACTTCTTTCCTTGCAGCAGATATTTCTCTTAATGCTTCACAATAATTTGTCATATCAGTTAAAATTACAAGGACATGCATATCAAGATCAAAAGCAAGATATTCAGCAACTGTAAGTGCTGTTCTTGGAAGTGATATCCTTTCAATTACAGGGTTATTTGCAAGGTTAATAAAAAGAACAGCTTTACTTAGAGCGCCAGTTTCTTTTAAATCATTAATAAAAAAATTCGCTTCTTCGAAAGTGATACCCATAGCTGCAAAAACAACCGCAAATTGTTCTCCTGTCTTTAATACTTTGGATTGTCTGGTAATTTGAGCAGCAAGATGAGAATGTGGTAAGCCACTACCAGAAAAAATTGGAAGTTTTTGTCCCCTGACAAGAGTATTCAATCCATCTATTGTAGAAATTCCAGTCTGGATAAACTCGTTTGGATAATCTCTTGAAAATGGGTTTATCGGGTTTCCATTTATGTCTCTTAAATCATCTGGAATAATTTTAGGACCATCATCAGTTGGTTCACCAAATCCATTAAAAATTCTTCCAAGTATATTTTTTGAAACTGGAACTTCTAACCCTTTACCTGTGAATTTAACTCTTGCTTCTCTTGGATCTATTCCTATTGAAGGTTCATATAGTTCTATTAATGCTTTATCTTCCTCAGCAACCATAACCTGTCCTCTTCTTTTTTCTCCACTTTTTAAAGTTATTTCAACAAGTTCATTATATTTAACATCTTTTACATTCTGTATTACCATTAATGGTCCAGCTATCTCACTTGTTGTTAAATATTCTTTGGACATTTATCTAACTTCCTCCTTATTTTTCTCTTTTAATGAAGAAAAATCTCTTTCAATCTTTTCAAAAAGTTCGTCAAAATATTTAAGGTCACTCTCGCTTATGTATTTAGCTCTTGCAATATCAACTCTTACATCAAGATTGATTATTTTATCAAGTTCAATACCTTCATCTAAAGCTTTGTTTCCCTCTTCATAAAATTTTATTATAGCCTTTAACATTAAATATTGTTTATTTAAAGAGGTATAAGTATCAATTTCATGGTATGCATTTTGATGTAGAAAATCTTCTCTTATAGATTTTGCTCCTTCAAGAATCATTCTATCTTTTGGTGAAAGTGCATCAATTCCAACAAGTCTTACAATTTCTTCGAGTTCTGCTTCTTTTTCTAATAACTCCATAGCAATTTCTCTTAATTTTGGCAACTCTTCATTTATATTTTTTTTATAAAAGGAATCAAGATCAACTGTGTAAAGTGAATAACTTGTCAACCAGTTAATAGCAGGGAAATGTCTTGCTGAAGCGAGAGCATCATCAAGTCCCCAAAAAACTTTAGTAACCCTTAAAGTTGATTGAACAACTGGATCTGATAAATCTCCACCAGGTGGTGAAACAGCACCAATAACACTCAAAGTTGAAATTCTACCTTCTTTTCCAATATTTACAACCTTTCCACTTCTTTCATAAAATGATGCAATTCTTGATGCAAGATAAGCAGGATATCCTTCTTCACCTGGCATCTCTTCAAGTCTTCCTGATATTTCTCTCATAGCTTCAGCCCATCTTGAAGTTGAATCTGCCATTAATGCAACATCATAGCCTTGGTCTCTATAATATTCAGCGAGTGTAATACCAGTAAAAACAGATGCTTCTCTTGCTGCTACAGGCATATTTGATGTGTTAGCAATTAAAATTGTTCTTTTCATAAGAGGATAACCTGTTTTAGGATCCTTTAACTCTGGAAATTCAATTAGAACTTCTGTCATCTCATTCCCTCTTTCTCCACATCCTACATATACAATAATATCTGCATCAGCCCATTTTGATAATTGATGTTGTGTAACTGTTTTTCCAGAACCAAATGGTCCTGGTATACAAGCTGTACCACCTTTTGCAACAGGGAAAAAGCCATCAATAACTCTTTGTCCGGTAATTAGAGGAATATCTGGTGGAAGTTTTTTAACTATAGGTCTTGGTATTCTAACTGGCCACTTTGTTAACATTTTAATCTCTATCTCATTTCCTTCATTATCTAATACAGCAACTGCTTCTTCAACCCTCTTGTCTCCTTTGAATATTTTTTTTATCTTTCCTTGAACTCCAACAGGAACAAGAATTTTATGTTTAACAATTTCACTCTCTTGAACTAATCCTATAATATCTCCTTCAGATACAAAATCTCCTTCTTTGACTATAGGTTCAAATTCCCAATATTTATCTCTATTTATAGGATTTTCTTTTACTCCTCTAACAACATATGAACCAAATCTACTACTTATAATATCAAGAGGCCTTTGAACTCCATCAAAAATTGAACCAATCAAACCTGGTCCAAGTTCAACTGATAATGGTGTGCCTGTTGACTCTACCTCTTCTCCTGGTCCAACACCACTTGTTTCTTCATATACCTGTATAAATGAAAGATCTTCTTTTATTTGAATAATTTCACCAAGAAGTCCAAGTTTTCCTACAAGAACAACATCATACATTTTTGCAAATGGTAGACCTCTTGCAATAACAAGAGGACCTGAAACTTTTGTTATTATTCCTTTTTTCATAATTTATTCTCCTTTTTCAAGGATATCAACTCCTATAGCTTTTTCTGATGATTTTTTGATATGTTTATAATTAATTTCTTTTTTTATTCCTTTTGATGGTAAAAATATGACTATAGGTAAAAATTTTTTTTCGAGTTCTTCATACACTTTTAAAATATCATCTGAATACTCTTCTGAAATAATAATAATTGTGTAATCTCCACTTTTATATGATTTAACAAAATTATCAACTATATTTTCATTAATAGTATCAAAATTATATGATTTTAAAAATATAGAAAAATCATCATCTCCTAAATACAATATTTTACCCATTAATTAATCTAAGCCTCCTTATTATTGAATCAGATGATTGATTATAAATTAAACCATTATAAATTATATTTAAGTTAGTATAATGAAAATCTTTTAATTTTAAATAAGAGAATGCTATTTCTGGTCCAAAAACAAAAAATTTAGATTCCTTTAATATTTTTATTGTATATTCGTCTTTTTTCTTATCAAAAAATGTTAAGAATTCTAAAAGTTCTTTTTCAATAAAATTTTTATATTTTGAATTTATAAATTCAATGAAATTTTCAGTAGTCTCTTTTTCAAAATTTTTAAATTTGTTATATAAAAAATTACCATTTGGGATAAAGAAAAATTTTGTTTCAAAATATTTATGCTTTAAAAAACTTTCTATATTGTGAAAATCAATCTCTGTTTTAATGAAATCAACAAGGAATGGTGAATATTTAAAAAGTTTTATCTCATTTTCAAATTTATCTTTAAGAAAAGATAGTCTTTTTTCATCAGGTAAACCATTAACAACCTTATAATAGTTTCTTTCTATTTCAAAATATTCTATTATTGATTTTAAAGGTACCTTTTTTTCAAAAAAAGAAAGAGTATTCTCCCAATCTTTTTTTAATACTTCTTCAATATTGGTTGTTTCATCAACTATATCATTATCTTTTTTAATCTGTTCTATAAAAATTTTTGGTGATACAGATAAATAACTTTTATAATGTTCAAGTTTTGGAAATTTATCAGTTAAAATTATAGATTTTGATGATAAATAGCACCAATCACTGTATTTAAGTTTCATCTTCTTCAAAAATCCTTTTTGAAATTTTAAGAACTTCTTTATCCCATATCTCTTTAAACTTATCTTTTAGTGTTATTCTTGATATAAAACCTTCTCCTTCAATAAATGTTTCGTTGTCCTCAATAAATTTAATTTTGCTTTTTCCTAAGTTTTTCTCTACATTTTGTATAATATCTTTTTTGAAAGATTCATCAAAAATAATTTTAAGACTATTTTTATCAAAATGAATATTTTCATTTCCTGTTTCAATTAACTTTAAAATCTCTTTTTTAAAAAATTTTCTTTTATCATTATCTGATAGATTATTCAATTTATCAGCTATATTGTTAAATAATTCATTCAAAATCTGATTTTTTCTGTTAAGTTCGATTAAATCAAGTTCAAGCTTTAACTCATTTTCCTTTTTCTCTATTAGTGTTTTTCTTTCTTTTTCTATTAATTCATAGCATTTTTTTTCAATATTTTTTAGTTCTTTATTTAATTCAATATTAATTTTTTCTATATATTCATCACTTTCTTTTTTTAATTTTTTTAATTCTTCCTCCCCCTCTTTTTTTATCTCCTCTATTACTTTATCAAAATTCATAGTCCAGCTGTCACAAATGATGTTACAAGTATTGCTGCAATGAGTGAGATAACAGCATATATTTCTACAAGACCTGGTAAAATAATAGCTCTTCCTGATTCCTCTTCTTTTTCAGAAACAAGATTAATAGCAGCAGCTGAAACTTTCCCTTGCCAAACAGCAGATATAAGCTCAACAAATCCCATTCCTAAACCAATAAAAAATAGTTGCATACCAGTATTAACTGGTATTTTTGGTATACCACCAAAAAGCCCTATCCTTGTTGCTATCCAGAATAGTTCAATAAAACCATAGAAACCTTGTGTACCAGGAAGTGCAGTTATAACAAATAGTTTTCCATAAAGATGTGGTTTTTCAGATAAAACTCCAGCTGTTTGCATTGTTGAAATACCAATTCCAATTGAAGAACCAATACCAGACAAGCTTATTACTGCCGCCATTCCTAAAATAGCAAAAACTAATCCATAAACTTCTGACATATTAAATCTCCTTTCATTGATTTTTAATCACAATTCTTTCACTTTTAAATTTAAATGGTGAAAATTTTTTTCCACCATTTTCATAGAATCTGCCAAAAAACTCAAGAAAAATTAATCTTGTAGGATGAACAAACGATCCTAAAAGACCCATAAAAATATTTAAACCATGTCCAGCAAGTAGAATTAAAGGTATAATTAAAATACCAATAACTCCTGTACCAAACATTCTTGCTATGGTATTGATAATTACTCCTAAAACTGTTGTTGAAAATCCAAGAGCAAGTAATCTTGAATATGAAAGAATATCGCCAAGAGCAGATGAAAAACCATAAGAACTTACAATTCCATAAAGAGAAACAACACCTCCTATTAACTTTCCAATTATTGATTTTGAACTTCTTCCGCCAGTTAAGACAATTAAAATTATTCCTGATAGGAAAATATATAAAAAAACTTTTGATAAAAATGGATTATTCATAAAAACTATATATAAAACTATACCAACTAATGATATTACCCATGATATTTGATCAAAAATAGCATCAAGGATTTTCTTTTTTCTTATATTATCAAAAGCTTTAAGTAATATAGCAAAAATTTGAGTTACAAAACCTACTGCAAGAGAAAATATAAGCATCTTGATTAAACCTGGGGTTTCGCCAGGCTTTTCTTCTAAAAGATTTATTATTGCAAGATTCGGAAAAGAGAGTAAATCACCAGCCCAAGAATTAGTCAAAACTCCTACAATAGATGAAAAAACACCTAAAATCATAAAAAAATAAAAGAAATTTCTATCTTTTTCATGTACATTAAAAATATTTATTAGGAGCATACAACCAAAAATGAGTATTAGACCATAAATTACATCTCCAAAACAGAGAGAAAAAAATAAAATGAAGAATGGAGTAAGAAATGGAGTAGGATCAAAATCAGAATATTTTGGATAACCATACATATTAACAAGCATTTCAAAAGGTTTTACAAATTTATTGTTATTTAATGAAACTGGCACATTCTCTAAATCTTTTGGTTCTTCATAAAAAATATAAATTTTATCAAAATTTTCTTTAACCTTTTGCTCAAAGATCTTAATATCTTTTTCTTTAATATACCCTTTTATAAAAATTAAATATTTTGATTCAATAACTTTTTGTTTTGTTTCTTCTTCATTTTTTTTGTCAACGTAATAATCTTTTAATAATTTAAGATTGTCTAAATTTTTTGATACCTTTTTTATTTCTGTCTCTATATCATCTGACATTTTTTGAAGTTCATCAATTTTTGATATCAAATTTTCATAGATTGTTTTTGGTTTACCTGAAAAATCTTTAAAATCATATTCATTGAAATCTATATTTTTTAACAATTCATAAAAAGATTTGTCTTCTCTTAAAAAAGCAATAATTAAATAACAATTTATTTCATCTTCTGAGATTAATATAGGTTCGCATCTCTCTTTTTCATTTAAAAGCTTTTGATAATTACTTTTTTTTAAACTTCCGAAAATAACTTTTAATTTCTTTAATGTATCAATTTTTTTAATTTCATATCCTACGCTAATAAAAGGTTTTATTTTATCTGCGTCTTTTTTTAAAGATTTTATATCATCAGTAATTTTTTCATTTTTTCTAACCAATCCAAATACTTTTTTATATAATGAATCAAAATCAAATTTATTAACTATAGTTTCAAGATTTTTGTATTCAATATTTAATCTTTCAGGTATAAAATCTGCAATAAAATTTTTTTTCTTCTCGAATTTGTTAAATTGATTTAATAGGAAATCTATTTCATTGATTATCTTATCATATTTTTCAATATTAACATCTTTAAAAAAATCTAAACCTTCAACATCCTTAACTTCCTCTATTTCTACTTTCTCTTGAAGTTTTAAAAATGTGAAAAAATCATTAAAATTTTTCTTTGTTAAAAAAATGTTAATTTCCTTAACTTTGTCTATTGCCATATTATTCTAATACCTTCTTGACAACATCTTTATAAATTGAATCAAACTTTTTTCTCCAATTTTTTTCTTTTTCATCAAGAAGTTTTTCCAACTCATCTATTTTTGATTCTCTCTTCTCTTTATAATCTTTTTCAATTTTTGATAGTTCATTTTCAAGCTTTAATTTAAATTCTTCTTCTTTTTTTCTTATAGAACACTCTTTATTTTTTATGACTTGTTTTTTCTTTTCTTCTAATTCTTTTTTGTAAGTTTCAATTTCTTTTTCTATTTCAATTTCAACTTGTTTAATCTTATCAATAAACTCTATTTCCATTATAACCTCCAATTGTCTCTTTGTCACTTATAATTATATATTTTAATGTTACTTTATCTCTCAAACACAAGCATTATTATAACATATTATTTTAAAACTTTAATATAGTTACATTCAACATCAATAAAACCTTGCAAATTTGCCTTTTTTTCTTTCAAATAATAAATATAATTTAAAATATTTTCTGAAATTTCTTCACCAGGTACAATTATTGGTAATCCGGGTGGGTAAGCAGAAATTACTTTTCCAGAAATTCTTCCTTTAGCATCCTTAAGTTCAATTATCTCTTTCTCATTTATATACGCTTCTTTAGGTGTTACTGCCATTTTAGGAATTTCAGGAATTATTACCTCTTCTTCTATTGGTCTCTTCTTATATTTTATTGATATATCTTTTAAAGTAATAATCAGTTTATCAATCTCTTCCTTTGTAATTCCTGGAGTTAAAAATATAAGTATGTTATATGAATCAGATAGTTCAATTTCAATATTGTAATTTTTATTTAAAATTTCTTCGACTTCAAAACCAGTTAGACCTATTTTTTTTGTATTTATTGCGATTTTAGTTAAATCTAAATCATATACCTCAGCGTTTAAAATTTCTTTTCCAAAACAATAAAAACCATCAATCTTGTTTACTTCCTCTCTCAAATAATTACTTAAATCGATAATTTCATTCCATATTTTTTCACCTTCGGATTCCATTTGATATCTTGCAACATCGAGTGAAACCATAAAAAGATAACTTGGAGATGATGACTCTAAATAGGTTAAGGCATCGAAAACTTTATCCATATCAACTCTATTTCCTTTAATATGTAAAAATGAAGTTTGCGTTAATGCAGGTAGTGTTTTGTGCGCTGATTGAACAATCATATCATATCCAATTTTTATTCCAGTTAGTGGGAGTTTGGAGTTAAATGGAAAATGTACACCATGTGCTTCATCAAGTAGCATAGTTTGATCATATTTTCTTCCAATTTTTAATATTTCTTCAATATTTTCACACATTCCAAAATAATTTGGTGAAGTTATTAATGATACTTTTACAGAATTATTTTTCAATTTATCCTCATAATCTTCTGGCTTTATTCCACTTGGAATTCCAGAATATTTATGAATTTCAGATTGTATGTATATTGGCTCAAGATCAAATATTGCAAGTCCACCTATAACTGATCTATGAGAATTTCTTTGTAAAATAACCTTATCTTTTGATTTTAAAGTTGAAGAAAGCATTACTAAGTTGCCAACTGTACTCCCATTTATCAAAAAGAATGTATAATCTGAACCAAATGCTTTAGCTGCAAGTTCCTGTGCTTCTTTAATAACACCTTCGGGTTTATGAAGATAATCTAAACCCTCAACCTCTGTAATATCATATAAAAATATATTTTCTCCCCATTCATCTTTCAATAATTTATAAATTCCTTTGCCTCTGTGATGACCTGGCATATGAAATGCTGGTCTTTTTTTGTTAATATAATCTTTCAATGCAAAAAATAAAGGAATTTTTTTATCCATTTACTCTCCTTGGTCGGGATAGCGGGATTTGAACCCGCGACCTCTTGGTCCCGAACCAAGCGCCCTACCAAACTGGGCCATATCCCGTAATGAAATTATATATAAAAAAATGGTCGGGGCGACTGGACTCGAACCAGCGGCCCCCAGCACCCCATGCTGGTGCGCTACCAAACTGCGCCACGCCCCGGCCTTAATAAATAATTTTATAAGATATTAAAAATTAGTCAATCTATTCTATAAATTTTAGTGTACAGGATACCTGACCCCCTGTACACTACTCAGTTAAAAATGTGTTAATGCAAGACCTGACCCCAAAATGTTTATCTAAGAGAGTCCGATATGTTTATGAACTTCTTCACTTTTTTATAATTCTATAAGCTTTATTTAAATATATGACACTATATTTAGTATATTATATTTTTAAATAACATTTTATAAGGTTAAAATATTAAATATCAGATTTAGAAATAAAAGTAAAAAATAATTTTTATAAACCTTTAAATTATATTAATTCACATTATCTTATAATTTATTCTTTATAAATATTTTCATTTTCATCTGGTGAGGTGATTGTATCTGGTAAATTATAGAGTATAAAATAGTTTCCATTGAAGAGAGTAGTTTTAGTAGAATTTGTAAGTAAACTATCAAAAAAATGATTTTGAGGAAAAGATCCATTTGGATTTTGTGGTAATGATTTATTTGGAGGTAGTAAATTTTCATATATTTGGTCGGGTGGATCTGGTGGTTTATATTGGTCGAATGAAGGAGGTGTAGAATAATAACCTGGTCCTGGTAGTTGTCTTGATTGTGAATCTTGAAAATCAAACCCTTTCCCCATCGAAATCTCTTGAATATACAACACATTTTTATAATTATTCCATATATTATTTGTAACAACACTTGGTTGAGCAATATCTATATGAAGAACCCATGCAACCCACCATTCAAGCCCATGACGTGCTATGATAACAGTCTCATTTGGTTCATCGATGTAACTATTAAGAGCAGTTAACTCAGAATAAGAATCCTCAGATATAGACGGAGTACTTACTGTTAACATAACAGGTTTAATACCTATAATGATGGCAATGACTATTAAAATCATAGCGAAACTATTAACTAAATCATTATTGTGTTTAAAAAAGAAAATAAGAGTAATAGCTGCAGGCGCAAAAGCCATTATTTGAAAGCGAGTTGAAAAGTCTTGTTTTACAAAAGGACAAATAAGAAAAAGAGTTAAAATAATTGAAGGTATAATTAATGAATGCTCCCATTTTTCAAAAGAATTTCTTTTCCAAATTAATAAAAAAATTGTAATAATGGATATTGATCCGAATAATATTATTACATTTATATTTTCTAACATAAAAATTCTATTTAAATTTGTAAATTGTAATATAGATATTGGCATTTCGATATATGAGATTAATTTTGATATTCTTGTTGAATCAGAAGTATATTTAAGAAAAGTAAGTAAACCTATTATACTAAGTAAAGTTAAACCTAAAGATATTAAAGTTTTTTTTGTAAATTTTGAAGTAAATAATATTGAAGTAATAATTGATAATACAATGAAAACCAATGCTACTCCAAATGCTCCTATGTGAGTTAAACCACAAAAAATAAGAAATATTAACGATAAAATAAAATCTCGTTTTGAATTCAGTGAATATGCTTTAATAAGAAAATAAGCCATACAAAGAAACCAAAGCATTCCAAGGGCATTTTTTTGAAAATCACCTATCATTCTAAGTGGACCAAAGGAAAGAGTTACAATTACTAAAGAAGCAATGGTAGGTAAAACGAAATTTTTATTTTTATTAAGATATGTTGTTATAAAATAAGTAGGTATGGCAGATAAAGCTGGTACTATACTATCAAAAATTTTAACAGATATAAAAATAGAGTTTTCAAGATCCATATGAGTAAAAAATTTAACAATAATTGAAAATCCAGCTTGAAGTAAGAAAATTAGTGGCATATCATGTTCAAAAAGCTGTAATTTTTCAATTATACTCCTTGTCTGGATAAGATAATATGCACCATTAGTTCCTGGAATAAGAGATGTATTAAATAAAATTTTAGAACGAATTATAATCGTTATAACAATAATAACAAATAAGCATAAATTTCCTATAATTAATTTTTTATTTATTTTATTAAAAATATTATATAATTTCATATAATGATGTACTAAAATTTTATTAAAATGTTACATTTTTTTAAATTATAAACCAATTAAATTATAAACCAATTAAATTATTCTAATAAAAGAATTTTTTAACATTCTTTTGGCTTTCAAATAAAGCATATTAATATATTCATCTGAATATGGCTCAATATTTCTTAAATTATCATCAAGCAAATCTCCAATTTCAATTTTTCTAATTACAAATTTTTTTATTCCCGTTAGAGAATCAATTATATCTTCAAAATCCTCTTCACTCATTGTTGATGGATGAGGTGTAACAGAAATTTCATAATTAAATGAACTTGTTTTTAAAAAAGTTAGTAAATTTTTAAGATTTCTTATATCAACATTTACCTTAGATACTTCTTTATATTTAATTTCATTTATTGGTGCTTTAATATCAATCGAAATTAAGTCAATAAATTTTGATATGATAAGTTTTCTTAATAATGGTTCATTTGTTCCATTTGTTAAAACTTTTGTTAAAAAGCCCATTCTCTTTAAATCTTGTAATAAAAAAGTTAGAGATGGATTAATAGAAGGTTCGCCACCACTAATAACAACTCCATCTATCCATTTTCTATTACCCATTAAAAACTCTCTAATATTTTCATAAGGAATATCAGGAATAGAATTGCTATTTAATACTAAAGATTTTTGGTTGCAATATGGACATCTCATATTACAACCACCTAAAAATACAATTGTTGTGCCTTTAGTTTCCCATTCTTTTAAAGAGTGCTCAACAATTTTTTTAACTTTTATATTTTCATACATAATCAAATCTCCTTAATAAAGTTTTAATACCTTTAAAAATTATATCAGAATAATTAATTTGTTTAAATTTGTGTTATAAATAAAATATGAAGACAACTGGAAAGATAGAGAGAATTAAACCAATATATGCTCAAAATATTAAAATACCTAAAAGATTTAAATCATTTTTTTGGGATTGTCCTGATGGAAATGTTTATGTTGAAAAATATATTTTAAGAATATTAAATTACGGAGTTTTTGAAGATATAAAATATCTTTACAAAAAATATCCTGATGAAACCAATTATGTTGCATTCAGATATCCAGAAATAAAAAGAGGCGTGAAATTTTGGATAAAATTATGGAAAGAAAAAGAATAGAAAAAATGAAAGAAATGGCAAGAGAAGTTCAAGAAGATTTTAAAAGTTTTTATCTTGCTGGTGGAACTGCTTTAATGTTTAAATATATGCATAGAATAAGTGAAGATCTTGGTTTTTTATCTTATAAACCTTTCTCTTTTTTAAGATTATCCTCAAAAATAAGAAAAAAATTTAATATTAAAAAAGAGGAGAAATTTGAGGATAATATAGATTTTATAATTGATGATATGAAAGTTTCTTTTATTTTCTTTCCATTTAAAAATATTTATAGACTTGAAAATTTTGATGACATAAAAATAGCTTCTGATTATGATATTTTTCTTAATAAATTATATGCAGCTGGTAGAAGAATTGAGAATAAAGATGCATTTGATTTTGCTTTTTTATATCAAAAATATAAATGGAATAAAAACAAAGTAAAAAAAGATTTTAAAAAAAAGTTTTTAAATCAAAGTTTTGAAATATATTTAGGTGCAATATTTTCAATTGAAGATTATCGAGATCTTGATAAAAATACAATTCAAATTATTGAAAAGATAAAGAGAGATTGGATAGAATAAATTATTTAATCTTTATTTTCCAGTTCTTTTAAAGAAAATATATAAAAACTTTCTAAATTATTTTTGAATAAAATATTCTAATAGGTAAATTAATACATAATTCTTATTATCACTTTAATAATTCTTATTTATTAATATTTTAGTTTATCGTAAACTTTTTATTAAGTTTTATAAAACAATTATTTTTTAGGTTCACCAAGTGCTTTACTTTTCTTATATGCTTCAATTACTCCACTTATAATAGAATATTTTAATCTGTTTTCTTCAAATTTATAAAGTGCCTCGCTTGTTGTTCCACCAGGTGAAGTTACAGAATGAATAAGTTTATTGGCTTCCTCTTTTGTATTTTTCTTCAAAAGTATTGAACCTAAGATTGTCTGAACTGATAGCTTTTCAGATATATCTCTTGATAATCCAAGATAAACTCCTGCATCAATTAATGCATCTAAAAAGTAAAAAACATAAGCTGGCCCTGATCCACTTACTGATGTTCCAATATCTATATAATCTTCCTTAGATACATAAATCTCTTCACCAAATGAAGATACTATTTCTTTAACAAATTCTCTCTCTTCATTGTTTAAACCGATATCTGTCCAAATTGTTATAGCTTCTCCAATTTGAGCGTTAATGTTTGGCATAGTTCTAACAATTTTTTTTACATTAAACGAATCATGAAGATTCTGAATTTTTATACCAGCCATTATTGATAATAAAATTTTTTCATTAAAACTGTTTTCTTTAAGTTCTTCTGATAAATCTTTCAAATTTTGTGGTTTAACTGCTGAAATTAAAACATCTCCAAAATTTAGTGCATCTATATTTTTATTTGAACCATTAACTCCATACTTTTCTTTTATATAATTTAATCTATCATTGAATACCTCTGATACAAAAATTTCATTCTTATTAAACCCTTTACTTATCAATCCAGATAAAATAGCTTCTCCCATTTTTCCAGCACCAAAAAATGCTATCTTCATTTTTTAATCCTCCTTATTAAAAAATTATTCAATATAAGTTTATCACAAAGTTATATTTTAATATAATTCTTATCTATTTTTGATGATATAATTTTATATAGGTGAATTGTGGAAAAAAGTTATAGAAAAGAAGAGATATTAAGAATTAATAATTTATATGTTGAGGTTGATAACAAAGAGATATTAAAAGGAATAAATCTTTTAATAAAAGAGGGAGAGGTTATTTCAATTTTTGGTCCAAATGGAAGTGGTAAAACAACCCTTATACTAACTATACTTGGCTATAGTGGATATAAAATAAAAAGTGGTGAGATAATATTCAAAAATATTTTATTAAATGATCTTCCAATTTATGAGAGAGTTAATTATGGAATTGGAGTTCTTTTTCAAAAACCTCCATCTATTAAAGGCGTGCAGTTTAAAAAATTGCTTGAAATAATTTCTAAAAATAAAGGATACCTTGATTATATAAAAATTTTAAAACTTGATGAACTTTTGGATAGAGATATAAATTTAGGATTTTCAGGTGGTGAATTAAAAAGATCGGAATTGATTCAACTATTAGCTCAAAACCCTGATTTTATGATTTTTGATGAACCAGAATCTGGTGTTGATCTTGAAAATATTAAAATTATAGGAAAAGTTATGAACAAACTTCTTAATAAAGATTTATCAATTTCGAATAGAAAAAAATCAGGAATTATTATTACACATACAGGAGGAATTCTTGATTTTGTTGAGGTTGACAAGGGCTATGTACTCTTTGATGGAAAAATTATATGCGAAGGAAACCCTAATGAAATTTTAAGAAACATAAAGGAGAATGGATTTAAAGAGTGTGAAAAATGCGTGAAATAAATAAAGATTTATCCTTATCAGAAAAAGAGGTTGAAAAACTTCTTAATGTTGGAGTTGATATTGAAGAAAAGAATAGGGCTGGAACATTTTTATATGTTGATAAAAATATTTTAGAGGTTAGTTATAAACAAGAAGGTATAGAAATACAACCTTTAAATGAGGCATTAAAAAATTATCCCTATTTAAATGATTATATATTTAAAATTGTTGATAAAAATAAAGATGCATATACAAGATTAATATATAAAAAAGGTGAAAATAATGGTTTTTTTATTCATTCCTTGCCAAATGTTAAATCAAAATTTCCTGTTCAAACCTGTTTTTTAATAAAACAATCTGGTTTTTCACAACTTGTTCATAATATAGTAATTGCTGAAGAAAATTCGGAGCTCAATCTTATCAATGGATGTGCAGCTGCAACATATTCAAGTAGTGGTTCACATATAGCAATAACAGAATTCTATATTAAAAAAGGTGCAAAAGTTTCTTTTACTATGATTCATGATTGGGCACCAAATGTTGTTGTAAGACCAAGAAGTGCAACATTAGTTGATGAGGATGGAGTTTTTATCTCTAATTATGTATCACTTAAAACAGTTAAAAGTGTTCAAAGTACTCCAGAGGTTTTGCTTTATGGAAAAAGAGCAAAAGCAAAATTATACTCAATTTTACTGGCGGATAAATTATCAAAACTTGATATAGGTGGAAAAATATCTCTTAAAGGCAATGATAGCAGTGGAGAGATAGTGAGTAGAGTCATAAGTGATGGTGGAAAGGTAATATCAAAAGGAACATTAATAGGCACAGGAAATAATATTAAAGCTCATATGGAATGTAATGGAATTTTTATGAAAGATGAGGGAGAGATAATAACTATTCCTGAACTTCAGTCTCAAAACAAAGATGTTGAAATGAGTCATGAAGCGATGATTGGAAAAATTGCAAAAGATGAAATTGAATATCTTATGTCAAGAGGTATAAAAGAAGAAGATGCAGTTTCATTAATATTAAGAGGTTTTTTAAATATAAAAATAGAGGGATTGCCAGAAATATTACAAAAATCTATAGATGTAGCAATTGATGTTGCTTTTAAAGGGATGTAGAAAAGATATAAAAAATTACTATTTCATTTGTGATAGTTCTATTAAAAATTAATTTTTCTTTATCAAAATATAAAATGTTGTCTTTTGAATAATTCATACTAATTCTTGTAATTTTTTCTCCATTTATGTTGTAAATTTCTCCATAATCTTTAATTTTATTTAAAAATAGGCTATTGTCTTGAGACCAAAGAATATTACCAAAACTTTCCATTTTTACTTCCTCTATTTTTCCAGTAAATATATCTTGTAAAAAAACTTTCTTATCTTCTCTTAAGCCTAAAATTTTTCTTCCATCTTGTGAAAAGGAAAATTCAAGAAAATTGAAATCTAATTTTTTAATTTCTTTATTTTTAAAATTAAAGATATAAAAATAATCTTTATATGTATCTTTTTCCTTTATATGAATTAAAACATTCTCAAAATCAGGAAAATAAACCTTAAAAGAAGCTGACGCTGGATATCCAATTAATGTTTCAATAGGAATTTTTTCCATATTGCCATCTTCTAAATTTATATAAAAGACATTGTATATAGATGTATCTTCTTTATCTAAATAATCTCTATTAGAAATAAAAATTATATACTTTGAATTCCTTGAAATATATGGAAGCATTTCGTTTAAATATGGTTCTTTATTTTCCTCTATATAGGTTAATCTTTTTGCGGTTTTATTTTTTATATCATAAATTTTTATTGATGATGGGCTTGTAGTGCTATATACAACAAATCTATCATCAAGTGAAAAATGAGGGTTATCAGTTAAAAAATAAACATTTTTATCAATATAGATTTCCTCATTCTTCTCAAGATCCAGTATATAAAGATTTCCCAAATCATCTTCATAGGTGTCAATAAAAAGTAATTTATCAAAATTATTTGAAAAAGATAAAATACGATGTGGTTTTTTACTTCCAATTATTTTAATATTTTTTAAATTGGAATCAGTTAAGTATAGATTTTCTTTAGTATTTATTAAAAATTTATCCTTTACATAATGAATAGAAAAGGGACTTGCAAAGTTTAGTTTTAAAAATTTAAAATTTTTAAAGGATTCTAAATTATAAATTTTTACTTCATTTTTATAGGAAATATAAATATATGGATTAATATACAATAAATCTGAGATACCTTTGCATTCATTTAATTTTAGAATTGATCCATTATAAAAAACATAGAAATCATCTTTAGAGTCTTTAAAGATTAAAATTTCTTTATCATTATAAGAGTAAACATCTATCACGATTATTTCATCTAAGGGAATTTTGTAGATAGGTTCAAAATCTTTATTAAATATAAAACCTCTGTTTAAGACATCAATAAGGAAAAAGTAGTTTCCAACTTTTTTAAAATATATAAAATATATCTCTTTTGAGTTTAAAACTTCTCTTCCATCAAATGTAAACACACCAATCGGACCATTTAAAATACCAAATTTTCCACTTCCTGCATAAATTCTATAAAATCTTCCCTTTATTCCATAAATTTTATCTTTAATTTCATATCCATATCCAACAGGTTTTTTAATATCTATCCTCTTCCCATCTTTTGTAAATACAATTGTATTGTTTCCTGTGACAAATGTATTTCCATCAAGTTCAGTTATTGTTCCTTCTGTTCTTTCTCCACCAAAATTTTCAATTTTTTCTTTTATCTTAAATTCCCCATCCTTATATCCTAAAACAATGTAATCAATTCCACAAATTATTAAATCTAATAAATTATCCTTATCAATGTCTTTAAAGCTAACTATTTCTTTATCAACTAAAATATCTTTTATTTTAAATTCAAAAACCTTTTTAAGGGTAGGACCTAAAGTAAATATTAAAAAATTTCTATATGTTTCTCCATTTGAATCAATTGAGTATCCTAAAATAATTTCGTCTAATTCGTCTCCATTTAAATCTTTTACATAGATGGGATATGGAATTTTTGATTTTAACTCATTTATCTCTCCATTTTCTAATTCAGAAAAGTTTTTTCCATTAAACTTTAAAATCCCATACGCTCCATTTGAATAGATGAAAATTTCGTCTCCCTTTTCTTTTTTAAAATTTCCCTTTATTAATCTAAACCTATCCATAAATTCTTTATATTTTTTAATTTCAAATTCAAAAATTTCACCTTTAGAGATTATATATAAATTCATTTCATCAAAATTTAAAAGTAAAACCTCTTTTTCACCATCTCCATCAAAATCTAATTCAAATTTAATTTCTAAAATTCCAGCTACATCTTTTGTTTTTTCATTTTTAAGGATAATCTTACTATTTGAGACCTCAAAATTTTGAACTAAAAAGCCACCATTAAATTTTTTAACTAAACCATCAAATTTTTGTAAAATATTAAAATCTTTGTCTAAAATGAATGAGATCACTTTTGAACTATTAAATTTCATCAATCTTAATATAAAAAATCTTTTACCACCCTCAACGAAGCTCTCTAAAGATTTTTCAAAAATAAATTCTGAATCAATTGTATTAAATGTTTCATCTTCAAAGGCTATTTTAGATTCATTATTTAATTCATAAATATTTCCATTTTCTAATTTTAAAATATTACTGAATAAAGTTAAAAGAGAATATCCTTCAATATAACTTAAAAGATTTTAGGTATTTCCTTCCCTTGATAAAAGTAGCATAAAATTAAATATTCAATCGCCTCTTGTGTTGTTAGATTTTTTTCAAATGTTTCTTGTGCTTTTGAAAATTCGCCAAGCCTAAAATACATTTTTCCATCTTCAAAATTTTTATCATCTATTAAATCTAAATATTTATTTATCAAACTATCCTTTATAAATGGATAATTTTTAAAACTTCCCTTATTAAAAAATTCGCTCTCAATAAAATCAACTCTTTTTTTAATTAATAATCTTATTAATTCATCTCTTTCTTCTTTTTCAGAATTTAACACTTTACATTGATAAAAGAAGAAAGCTCTCTCAAAATCTTCTTTCTTAAAATATAAATCTCCTATTTTTTCATAAAGCTCAAAATCATCTAAATTTTTACAAAGTTTACTTTTTATGTTTGCTATTTCCTTATCTTCCTTAAAATTAATATTTTTTTCCTTAAAAATAAATCTTAAGATACAAATTTTATAAAAAAGTTGGTTTTCATATAAGATGAATTCTCCATCAGTTTGAATTAAATCATTTTCAAAGTAAAGATTATCTAAATAGGGGAAAAGTATATTCTCTTTTGTTAAAATATTATAGAAATATAAACTATTTTCTTTATAAATTATTACCCAATCACTATTTGGAATTATATCTTTCACTATACCATCAACCTTAAACTCTTCTATCTTTTCAGTTTTAAGATTCAGTTTTATTAAAGAGTCATTTTTGAATAAATAAATTTCATCACCAATATTCTTAATTGGATCTCCATCAATTTTAATAGTTTTTATTAAATTATAATTTTTATCTAAAATTTTTAAGCATTTTGGTTCGCTCTCATCATAATAAATTAGCCCATCTTTATAAAACTTAATAAAATTTATAAAAGGTAATATTTCTTTTAATGTAAGTTCATCGAATTTACTATTCCTATATACATAAATTTTTGGTTTTATTTTTGAGATAAATATAAAATTATTCTTATAACCATCAATTACATAATAATTTTCAGGATTGAAGGATAGATTAAAAGAAAGGGTTTTATCTTTTATTAAGTCCTTTACATATAAAGAACTATTTTTTATGTAATAAACATTACCTTCATTTAGATAAGTTCCACTATCAATATTGTAAAGATCATAATAATCAATAAATTTGGGAGAGTCTTTTTGTTTTTCTAATTTTCCACAGGATGAAAAAGATAAAACAAAAACTAATATAAATATTTTTAGTAAAAATTTTTTCATTTTATTAAATTTTATCACAAATTAAAAAGGAACTGGAAGAAGTTAAGCCAGGTTCTGTTTTTAAGACAATCATTTCTCTTAGCGGTCTACCCGAGAACTTTTTATGGGCTAAAGTTCTCCTATTTGACCTTGCTTCAAGTGGGGTTTATCCACAAGATTAGTTACCTAACCTTGTAGTGTGCTCTTACCACACTTTTTCACCCTTACCAGAAATTATCTGGCGGTGTAGTTTCTGTGACACTTTCCTGAGATTAATCTCACTGAACTTACGTTCAGCACTTCTGCCCTTGAAGCCTGGACTTTCCTCAATTCTTTCGAATTGCGATTGCCTCTTCTTCCAGATCCAAATTAATTATATCAAATTAGGAATCAATTTTACAGGATATTTTATCTCACCAACAATAGATTTTAAATAATCAGGCAGTTTATCGATATTTGATAAAACTCTATTTCTAATTTCATCAACATCTTCAAATTCTCTAACTATTTTTCCATTTCTTATTAGTGGTTTTAACAAATTTCTATAACCATCTTTATTGTTTCTATGTAGAGTTACAATATCTTCAAATTTATCATTTCTTAAAATTGTTTTTTTTCCTGGATAATTTCCATACTTAGCTTTTGGTTCTCTATTAACCTCAATAATTTTTAAAGCAAAATCAATCACATCAGCATCAGCAATTTTTGTTCCAACACCAAAACCATCTCCAATGTCATTGAGATCAAGTATTGAATATTCATCAAGTCCACCACTAAAAAATATTTCTACATCATTTCTATTTTTAATATTTAAAAGCCATCTAATCTCTTTTCCAATTGTTTTCAAATCACCAGAATCAATTCTAACTCCATCTAATCTCTCACCAAGTACAGTAAGTGCATCTTCGAGTTCAGTTATTGGCGAACCAGATGTATCTATTAAACAAATTCTTGGTATTTTTGAATCAACAATCTCATCAAATTTTTTAAATGCTTTTCTATTATCACCTAAAACAAGAATTAGTGCATGAGGCATTGTTCCAACAGCCTCTTTACCAATGTATTTAGCTCCAACAACATTGGAAACACCATTAAAACCTGCTATATATGTTGCATATTCTATTGTTGGTGCTAAAAATGGATGCTGTCTTCTTGTTCCAAATGATAAAACTGTTTTATTTTTTGATGCTATCCTAACCCTTATTGATTTTGAAGCAATACCTGAATAAGAACATATAAATCCAAGAATTGATGTTTCATATCTTACAAAATCAGTATATTTTCCTGTTATATTTAAAACTGGCTCTTCGGGATAGAAAAAATCACCCTCTTCAATTGAATCAACATCAACTGGTAAGCCTTCAAGAAGTTTCGCAACCTCATAAACTCCAGCAAATACACCAAAACAGTAATTTTTATCTGGGAATTTTTTGGTCATTAATTCCATTGTAACTTCTGTCTTATCATCTAAACCTTTTAAAACTTCTTCTGTTCTAACAAAATATGCGTCAGTGCATAAACCACTTTTTATTTCATCTTCAGTTGGAACTCTAAATATTTTCATTTAGCCTCCTCTAATAATTTAATTGCTTCTTCACTATCTATTATTTTTACATTAAATATATTTTTCATATAATTTAATGCAACTTCGTGATTCTCTTCATTAATAGATGCTGTTCCATCTTTAACAACATAAATATTAAAACCTCTATAAAAAAGATCACTTGCATTATTTTGTACACATATATCCGTTGATACTCCTAACAAAATAACACTATCAACCTCGAGTTTTTTTAAAAGAAGATCAAGATCAGTTTTATAAAAACCAGAATAAGTTCTCTTTAAAATTATATAATCCTTTTTCGCTGGTTTTAATTCAGTAATAATTTCGCTTCCTTTAGTGTTTGAAAGAGCATGCGGTCCCCATAAAGATTCTTCAGGATCCCCTTTTAAATGACAATCTTGTAAATAAATTATTGGGACATCTTTTTCTCTTGCTTTATCAAGAATTTTTTTAATATTAGGAATAATTTTTATTGCCCTTTCATTCCTAAATTTTTCATAAACAAAATCATTAATCATATCAATGACAAAAACTGCTAAATTCATTTGATCCTCCTTAATGGCGGAGAGGGTGGGATTCGAACCCACGAAGCAAGAAACTTGCTCACCTACTTTCGAGGCAGGCGCTTTCGTCCGCTCAGCCACCTCTCCTTATCTTTTTAAAAAATTTTTCAAATATAGATTTTGTTTCTTTTTCAAAAATACCACTATCAATAATTATTTTATCATTAAAAAAATCTAAAAGATTAACTTTCCCGCCAAACCCCCCTTTTTCATTATCTTTAAATCCAAAAATTACTCTCTTAAATCTTGCTTCTAAGATTGCACCTGCACACATTATACAGGGTTCTTTTGTAATATAAATTTCACAATTATTTAATCTCCAATCATCTATTTTTTTAACAGCTTTTTTAATTGCAATAATTTCTGCATGATTTGTTGGATTTTTATATTTCTCTTTTTTATTATGTCCTTTTGAGATAATTTTTCCATTTGATACTATTACTGCACCAACAGGAATTTCATTCTCATTATAAGCTTTATATGCTTCTTTTAAAGCAATCTGCATAAAATATTTGTCAATATCTTTTTGCATCTAACTTTTTAAATTAATGAAGTCTTGTTACTTTGAATCTATATATTTCTACATTATTATCAGATGGATTTATACCTGCTTTTAATTTTGCTATTCTTAATTGTTCTTCAACTGTATCAACTCCTTCGATATCTGGGAGAAGTAAACCTCTTATAAATCCTTTTGCAACAATTACTCCATATTCTTTTGGGTCTAATTCATTTATATCTGAAACCTCTTCAGGTTCTTCGAGAATATCAATAGAATATTCGATTGAAGGTAACTCATTGATTGATATAGGGGGAAATCTTGGATCTTCTGTAGATGCAGCAATTGCATTCATAATAATCTCTTCTATAATATTATCTCTTGTCGGTAAATATGTACCAATACAACCTCTTAAATCACTGTTTTTATGAAGTGTTACAAACACACCCTTTTTTACATTTAGATATTCTTTATACTCTTCTAAATTTGGTCTTAATATTTTCCTTTCTTTTACATAAAGTTCAACTGTATCTTTTGCAAGTTTCACAAGTTTATGCATCATTTATCTCCTTTCAATCAAAACAACAAGATAACCTACACCAAAAGGCCCTTCATGTGATAATATTTCTGTTTTATAATCTTCAAAAGGCATAGCACTAAAAATTGTAACAATTGATCTATATCCACACTCTCCAGCTTCTTCTAAAATATTCTCTGGTATAGAGATTATATCCTGAAAATTTTCGTTTTTTATAGAATTTATTATTAAATTGTCAAATTTTGGTCCTGATGGATGAAAGCCATAAGGTCCTGTTTCTAAAAGTCTATGAGACATATCTCCAGAAGCTACTATTCCTATTTTTTTATCTGTCTTACTTCCAACTTTTTTTATTATTTCTCCTACAATAGTAAGTTCTTTAATATCTATTGTAAAATGTTGACTCATTGCAACAATTTTAAATTTTCTTTTAATATTTTGATTGAGGTAATATAAAGGAACAAGAACTCCATGATCAAGATAATAATCCTTAGATAGTTTAACAAAATTTATACCATATTTTTTTCCTTCATCAATTAAACTATTCATTATTTCTAAATCATTTTCAAATTCAAAAGAAACTTCAGGAGATCCAAATTGAGAAAAATCACCATACAAATCTTCATTAGAATATATGGATATGGCATTTCTAATAAATGGAGCATGGGGGCTAATAAAAATTACAGTGTCGATATCCGATTCATTAAATTTTTTAGAAACAAGCTTTAAACTTTCATCAGTTTTTTTTACATATTTAATCTCCCCTCTTCCAATTTCTGGAATAAGTAGAGGAGGGTGAGGACTAATTGCTCCAATTAAAATAGTCATAGTTTTCACTCAAAATTTTCATATGAATAAATATTGATATTTTGAAAAATTTTATTAAATTTTTCACCAACTATACATTTATCAATTTTTAATTTCAATGCTAAAGCTAAAGCTTCTCCTGTTTCTTTTGAACCCCCAACTCTCTTACCAAGATCTTCAGCCATACTCTCTTCAAATCTTGTGAGTTCAACTGATTTTATTTTTTCACTTGTTCTATATTTCATAGGTAATTCGCTTGCAACCTTAGAAGTTATATAAGCCTCTTCAAGAAATGGAAAATAGTCAAGTTCAAGAATTTTCATCATTGCTTTTCTATCAAGAACAATTCTACCTTTGAATACAGAAGTATCAACTATTTTTTCTGTCTTTGAAATTCTTGGAATAATTTCTTCCATCTTCTTTTCACTAATAGTTTCTGGTTTAGGCATTAGTTCTTCTATTTCTATTGTTTCCTCTTGTTCTTGAAGCTTAAATTCCTCTTTTTTTGGAGGTTCAATTATCTCTTCTTCTTTTTCTTTTATTTTAACTTTCTCAATCTCTGGAATTTCGATCTTCTCTATTTCTGATGTCTTAATCTTTTCTTCTGGTGCCTCAACTTTTTCTTCTTGAGTTTTAATTTCTTCTTTCTCTTTTAATTCCTCTGGAATTATATTTTCTTCTTTTTCTATAGGTGATTCCTCTAAACCAAATTTTTCCTTTTTTTCAATTACAGGTTCTAAATTTTCAGTTAAAACTTCTATTTCTTCTGGCTCTTCAACTCTCTTTTTAACAATTTTTCTTTTTCTCAAAAATATGAACAATAAAACTATTAATAAAATTACAACTGCAATAATAAGTATAAAGTTTATCCCTTGTAAAATAGGAGGTAATTCAATATTTTTAATAAAAGGTAAAATTATAGTAAAGTTATTTATAAAACTCAAAAACCTATCTTTAATTAATGATATTTCCCAGAGAATAAAATTTATTATTCCTTCAGGAGCTTCAACTACCGGTTTTTTATTAATAGGAGGTTTTGTCTCCCCAGTTATCAATTCTGTCTTACCCAAAGTAATTAATATGGAATCATCTTTTACTGGTGAAATATTATAGAGAATTTCTCTATTGATATGATTTGATGTTTCGAAAACAACAACATCATTTTTAGATGTTATATTTATTTTAGAAAGCGAATTTTCTGTTTCATATTGATAAACACCCATTTTTTGTAATGTAATTTTATTAGTTTTATTTAATGTTAAATCATTTATTGTGATTTCATTATTATCGAAAAGAGACAGCACATAAACTATTCTTTTATGTCCAGTAGAATATTTAGTTGAAATTTTTCCAGTTAAGAATGTAAAATCTTTATCAGATGTATTACCAAATTTGTTTAAAATTTGTTCACCACCAAAATTTGAGGATTTTCCTAATAGATATAGGTATAGATTTTTATTATATGAAATCTCAAATGGTTCTAAAGAAGTTTCAATTACCTTATATTCATATTTTTTTAATAAACCATCTAATGATTTTTTTGAAGATAACAAATTGATTTTATAATTTAAACCATCATCTAAAGAAAATATATTTAAATCACCAAAACTTAAACTATAATTCTTATATGGTATTACTGGAAGAAAAGTTGAATCATCAAAAACTCCATAAATTATTAATAATGGACTACTTGATTTATAATAAACAAGAGCGGGACTTCTTAAACTTTTATTTACTAATTCACTTTTATTAATATTACCTTTAAATATAAGTTCTCCTCCAGCATCTTCAATCAATACTGAATTTGAATCAGAAAAACTAACTGCAAAAATATCTTTTTGTGTAAAGAAAAATCCTTCAGAACTAATAAAATATGTTAAATCATCATCACTTTTATCTTGTGGAAAGTTATCATTTGTAATACCTATTGAAGATGCAGTTACAACTATTGGACCAGTCGATTTAACATAGAAAATTTGAGGAGTGTTTAAATCAATTCTTTGATATTGACCATATTTAATTTTTCCTTCAAAAAGGGTTTTTCCTTCTTTATTAACTACCTGAACATCACTATCTTTTAAACCAACTATATAAATTTTTTCAAAAGAAATCCCATAAAATTCTGTACCTACAAAATTAGGATAAGTATAATTTATAAGATTAGTTTCACTTCTTTTTTCTCCTGTTCCAAATCTTAACTCAAATTGTTTTTCTTCTCCTTTGTTTATAGTTGTTTCAAATCTAAATTTTACTTTTTTATCACTTTGTTCAAATATATATATTGGAACCTCTTTATTTGTTTTTGGATCAATTAAAATAATACTACTATCTTTTTTTAAATTATCATCCTCTATTATTAAATCAATAAAACAGGGATTTCTTGATAATCCACCATTTTCTTTTATAGTAATAATTTTTTTATAGCCCTTATTTTGCGCTATTGAAATAACTGGAATTAATAAAAAAATTATTATAATTATTAGTAATTTTTTCACTGCATAAATTATAATATATTTTTATATAATTTTAAACTTTTAATTCTTCTGGCTCCTTTTCAACTAAAAGCAATACTTCATCTCTTTGAATTTTTATAACATAGGTTGGACACTTTTCAACGCATAAATTACAAAGATTACATTTAGACATATCGAAAATTGGAATTCCATTTTTGCTCCAAGAAACTGCATTTGTTGGACAAACTTTTATACATATCCCACATTTTATACACCCTCTTTTACACTCTTTTCTCACATCAATTCCCTTTTTTGGGTTATTGCACATAACAATTCCAAATTCATTCCAATTAACCATTTCAATTACATTTCTCGGACAAATATTTGCACAAATTCCGCATCCAGTACATTTATCATAATCGAAAATTGGTAATCCATCTTTCATTTTTATAGCATCAAATGGACAAGCTCTTTCACAAGTACCAAGACCAATACAGCCATATTCACAACTTTTTTCACCATTAAAAGCAAAAACAGTCTCTCTACAATCTTCAACTCCTTGATATAAAGCCCTTTTCTTTTCAAAAAATCTATTAGCAACACATTTTAGAACCGGTTTTAACTTTTGAATACTTAATGGATTTTTTCCAATAGTAATTAATATTTTTGTCATATTTTCGCCATTGGTTACTTTGCATTTTGTAGGATCTACTCCCTCTTTTACTATTGCATTTGCTAATGCTTCACATCCACCATATCCACAAGCACCACAATTTGCTCCAGCAAGAAGTGAAAGAATTTTTGAAACATTCTCATCAACTTTAACTTCAAAAATTTTATTAAACCAAGATAGTAAAATTCCAAAAATTATTGAAAGTAGGCCCATAAGAATAACTGATTTAATAATAAAATTCATAAAAATCCTCCATTACTTTATCAAACCTTTAAAACCTAAAAAAGCAATTGCTATTAAGGCCATTGATGTAAAAACTATGGGATATCCTTTAAAAAATTTAGGAATATTAGAAAGTCTTAACCTTTCTCTTGCTCCAGCTAAAATCAAAAGAGCTAATCCATAACCAAAAGAGGTTCCTAATGCATAAACTAAACTCTCAATGAAAGTATAATTTTTATCAATATTAATAAATGTTACAGCAAGAATCATACAATTGGTTGTAATAAGAGGTAAATAAATACCCATTGCTTTGTAAAGAGAAGGAACATTCTTTTTTAAGTAAATTTCTACAAGTTGAACAAGAGCTGCAATTGTAAATATAAATACAATTATCTCAAGAAATTCGAGCCCCTGCATAAATAGATGAAAAATTATCCATGTTATAGCAGTTGCAATTGTTTGAACAAAAATAACTGCAAAGGCCATTCCAATGGATGCGTCAATTGAATTAGTAACACCAACATATGAACATAAAGCTATATATCTTATAAAAACCATATTATCAACAATTGCTGCTGAGATTATTATTTTTAGAAGATTGGAAAACATTTATGACCTCCTTTTTAAAATTCCATTTAGTAAAGCAATAAATACTGCAATCAAGAAGAAACCACCAGGTGGAGAAGTTAAAATAGACATAGGTTGATACATTTCAGGCATTACTCTTATACCTAAAAATGTTCCTTTACCTAAGACCTCTCTTATTATACTTAAAAAGATTATAACCCATGAATATCCTAAGGCCATTCCGAGTGAATCCATTAAATTTTCAACAAAGTTCTTTTTATAAGAGAATGCCTCTATTCTTCCGAGAACTATACAATTAACAACAATTAAAGGAATAAATACACCCATTGATTTTGAAAGTGAAGGAAAATATGCCTTCATTACAAGATCTACGATTGTTGTTGGAACAGCTATAAAAATAAGGAATATTGGTATTCTTACTTCATTTGGTATTATTTTTCTAAAAATTGATACCAATAGCTCAGAAATTATAAGAACAAAGCTAAAGCCTAAACTCATACCTAAAGCATTAGATACATCAGTTGAAACTGCGAGACAAGAGCATAAACCAAGCATAATAATTAAAATTGGATTTTCTCTAAATAAACCTTTTGTAAACTCTTTAAATATATTTTTTTTCACTTATTTCCTCCATAAATATTCTCTAAGTAAAATTCTCCAATTATTTTAATAGCATTTGATATTGCTCTTGATGATATTGTAGCTCCAGTTATTGCTTGAACATCCTCTTTAACTATAAATGGATCTTTTAGATTTTTATTTATGAATTGATTTGTGAAATCTTTTGATGTTATCAATGATCCAAGGCCTGGTGTTTCTGAATGTTCAAGAACATAAACACCTTTACAGTTTTGATCTTGATAACCAAAAAGCGATTCAACTTTACCACCATAACCAGAATAGGTAGCTCTTATAATGAAACCCTCTTTTCCATCTTGGAGCTCAACTTTATAAATAGTTATTATATTAATATTATTTTCAATAACTTTATTTTTATATTCAGGAATTTCATTAAATTCAGTCTGATTTGGAAAAATTTCTTCTATTGCATTTTTGATTGTTAGAAATTTTTGTTCCTCAATTTTTGGATTTGTAAAAGAGTAAACCCACGCAAGAAGCAAAGTTCCAATAGTTGCTATTATAAAAACCGTTAATCCAGATTTTATAATATTTTTCATTTCTTAACTCCTGTACCAAAGATTCTTGGTTTTAATTGGTCTAAAAATGGAGTAACAACATTCATAGATAAAATTGCAAATGATACACCCTCTGGATAAACTCCAAAATTTCTAATAATAACAGTTAAGGCTCCAATACCTATACTATAAATTATCTTTCCTAAATTTGTTACAGGACTTGTTACATAGTCAGTAGCCATATAAAAAGCACCTATTACTAAGCCTCCAGATAAGATGTGGAAAAGTGGATCTTGTTTTAAAATTATAGATGTGACAGCAACAGTTAAAATTATTGTGAATGGAATTTTTAAATCAATAATATCTCTTCTTACTAAAAATAGAAAAACTATTCCTAAAAGTAAAAGTAATTTTGATGTTTCTCCAATTGAGCCTCCAATATTTCCAAAAAATAGATCCTTATAAAGAGAGGTTGAGATTTGAAGATTACCTGATCTAAAAAGATCAAGCGGAGTTGCTGTTGTTATATATGGAGTTAAAGAAGTTACAAATTTAAAAAAATTATATTGAGGCTTAGGCCATTTATTTAATATAGCAGTCCATGATAAAAATATAACTGCTCTTCCGAAAAGGGCGGGATTAACAAAATTTGAACCAAGTCCTCCAAAAAGTTGTTTAGCTATAATTATTGCACAAGAAGCACCAATAGCAACCATCCATAATGGAGTTTGAGGCGAAACAGTTAATGCGAGAAGAAGGCCAGTTAAAGCCGCACTCCCATCTTTTATTGTAATTTTTTGCTTTGTTATAATTTGATATAAAAACTCAGATAAAATCGAAGTAACTATGCTTGTTAAGATTATTAGAAAAACTTGTAAACCAAATGAATAAATTCCCCAAATTGCTGCAGGTAGAAGTGCAATAAATACTAATCTCAATATTTGAGCTGTAGTTATCGGATCTCTAATATGAGGAGAAGAAGATACAATCAGTTTATAATCTTTCATTTTTCCTCCACTATTTTTTCCTTTTAATTAGTTCATTTTTCGCATATCTAATTGATTGAACAAGATATCTTTTTGAAGGGCAAACATATCCACAAGCACCACATTCAATACAATCTAAAGCGCCAAAATCTTTAGCTTTATCAAAATCCTCTATTCTTGAATACATATCAATAAACATTGGCATAAGATACATCGGACAAGAATTGGCACACCTTCCACATCTTATACAAGGTAACTCTTCATACTCATTAACCTCTTTATCAGTGAATAAAAGTAGACCTGAAGTTCCTTTAGTGATCGGAACATCAAGAGTATAAGATGAAAAACCCATCATTGGTCCACCAAAAATTATTTTTCTTAAATCTCCTTCTATCCCACCACAATAATCAACAATATCTCTTGATAGAGTACCAATTTTAACTTTAACATTTTTTGATTCCTTTACACCTGAGCCACTTATAGTTAAAACCCTTTCAATAAGGGGCATTCCATCATAAACAGCTTCTTTAATAGCAAGTGTTGTTCCAACATTTTGAACAATACATCCAACATCAAAAGGAAGACCGCCAGATGGAACCTCTTTTCCAATTATTGCTTTTATTAGATGTTTTTCAGAACCTTGAGGATATTTTGTTTTAAGAATAACAATATCTATAATATTTGATAAATTTTTATTTTTTATAATCTTATATAGTTCATCTGCTGCGTCTTTTTTATTTTCTTCAATACCAAAAATAACTTTTTTTGGTTCTAAAATTCTCATTAAAATTTCAATACCTTTTACAATATTTTCACTTTCTTCAACCATTAATCTATAGTCACATGTTAAAAATGGTTCGCATTCTGCTCCATTTATTATTAGATATTCAATTTTTTTATCGGGGGGAGGCGTTAATTTTATATGTGTTGGAAAAGCTGCACCACCCATACCAACTATACCAGATTCTCTAATTATATTAAGGAGTTCTGTTTTATCCAAAGAATCAATATTTTCTCTTTTTAAAACACTTTCATGTAATTTGTACTCTTTATCATTTTTAATTTTTATACCTAATGAAAATTTTCCAGTTGGAAGTATAACATTTTCAATTGAAACCACCTCTCCAGAAATTGGAGAATGAACAGGTGAAGAAACTTTTGCATCACAATCTCCAATTTTTTCTCCCATTAAAACTTTATCTTTCACATTAATAAGTGGTTGATTTGGAGCACCAGTATGTTGATGTAAGGGAACAATTATTTCATTAACATCAAAAAAAAATTCAATTTTTTTATCTTTAGTTATTTTATTCTCTTTAGGATGAACCCCTCCTTTTTTAAATGTTAATACCTTCATTTTTTCTCTTCTTCTTTCTGTTTATGTCCACAATATGGACACATATCCCAATCAAGATCTATTGGTTTTCCACAAAAAGAACACTCTTTTTTTAAAACTGTTTTACAATAAGGACATATTAACCAGTTTTCTTTAATAGGTGCACCACAGTTTGGACATTTCATTTTCTCTTTTGAAAGTAAAAAAGCCCAATATTCTCTTTCAAGTTGTAATGTCTCTTTTTCTAACTTATCAAGTTCAAGATCATCTTTAGTCCAGGGTGGTCTTACAATAAGGTATATCAAAAGTGGAATAATACCACCAATTGGAAATGATAAGATATGAAAAATCCATGTAGGATTACCTATAGCATTATAGATAAAAGGAAAAACTATTCCACCAAAAATGACCAATATAAACCAGAAATATTGACCAAATCCTCTTTTTTTAGAATCCTGATAAACCCAATAAGCAATTAAAATGATAAATAAAATTAATACTAAATAAAAATAGGCAGTGTAGGCTTTCAAAGGTTCAAATATATCAGTACTGTTTTGATTAGGCAAATTAACCTCCTTAAAAAGTATAGAATATATTTAAATAATTCCTAAATTCACCAACTACATAAAATGAACCAGTGACTAATATTGGATAGTTATTGTTAAAAAATTTATTAGATTCGATAAAAGATTCTTTTATATTTTTTGTAATTGTTACTTCTTTTTCTGGGAAATTCTTTTTAATAATTTCTAAGAGAGTAGAAGGTTCTGTCCTTCTCTCTTTTGCTCCTTCTGGTGCAGTTAAAATTACCTTATCAACACAAGGTAATATCACTTTCAAAACTCCCTCAATATCTTTATCATTTAATATACCAAAAATCATATTTATTTTACCACAACTAAAATATGTTTCTATAAAATTTTTTAACTCTTTCATTGAAATTGCATTATGAGCTCCATCGAGTATATATGTCTTCCCATTCTTTATTACAATTTCTCCTCTTCCTGCAATAAATGAATCTGATAAACCCTTCCTGATTTTTTTCTCATCTAAACTAATGATATTTAAATCATTTAAAATTTCAATGACTTTTATTGATAAAGATGAGTTTGAAACTTGAAACATTCCTAATAACTTTATTTCTAAATTTTCAAAATAGTTATTTTTAGATTTATATGTAAAAAAAGTTCTGTCTTTTTCTATATGAATATCCTGTGTATTAAAATCAACTCCCTCAACATAAACTTTTGAATACATCTCATTGGTTCTTTGTAAAATAACATCTAATACCTCTTTTTCCTGCTTTGATAACACCAGTGGTCTTTCTTTTTTTATTATTCCTGCTTTTTCAAAAGCAATCTCTTTCAGTGTATTACCAAGGATATCCATGTGATCATAATCAATTTTTGTTATAACTGTTACAATAGGATCTGATATAATATTTGTTGCATCAAATCTACCTCCAAGTCCAGTTTCAAGTATGATGAAATCAACTTTTTCATCATTAAAATATTTAAATGCAAGTGAAGTTAAAATCTCAAACATTGATGGTTCACCAATTTTATTAAAGTAGGCATCTCTTTCATAAATTTCTTTTATTCTGTAAACCATTTCACCAAAATATTTTGATTCAATTAATTTTTTATTTATTGAGATTCTCTCTCTAAAAGATTGTAGATGGGGTGATGTATATAAACCAACCTTAAGTTTATGTGAAATAAGTAGATTACTTATAAAAGTTGATGTTGAACCTTTGCCTTTTGTTCCAGCAATATGAATTATTTTTTTATCTTTATGAGGATTATCTAAATTTTGTAAAATTCTCTCTATTCTCTCTAATCCAGGTTTTATTTTTCTTTTTTCTCTTTTTCCAAGGAACTCTAAAGCTTCATAATAAGTAAACATTAATCAAATCAATTCCTCTAAATGGATTGATAGAACTTTTATTCTTTCTTCGTTTTCATCTCTCTTTTTTTTAGTTTCTTCAATGATTTCTAAAGGTGCTTTATGCATAAATTCAGCATTTTCCAATCTCTTAACTAAATTTTCGTTCTCTTTTTTTAATGAAGTGATTTCATTTTTTAAGCTGTTAACTCTCTCTTCAATTGGATATTCTTTCTCTAAGAAAACAAAAATCTTGGCACCTTTATAAATTTCTGTTAAATTTTTTAAATCCTCTATTTTTTTATCAACAATTTCGCAAAATGATAAAAGTTCAATTTTATTTTTCCAATATGATAAAAATTCTTTATCATATTCAATATAAACTTTTACCTTTTTCTTTAAAGGTAAATTTAAAATTGATTTTAGATTTCTGATTATTTTATTAATATTCATAAAAATTTCAAACTCTTCTACTATTTTTCCATCAAAAATAAAATCATTTTCTTTTGGATAATTAGTAAGTAAAATAGTTTTTTCTTCTGACAAAATCAATTTGTACAATTTTTCTGTAATAAATGGAATAAAAGGATGAAGTAATTTTAATGAATTTATAAATACTTCGAAAAGAACATATTTATTGGTTTCATCATCTCTTAATTTTGATAGTTCAATATACCAATCACAAAACTCATGCCAATAAAATTCATATAAAATGTTCGATATCTCTCCAAATTCATAAGAATCTATAAGTTCATTCGCAAGTCGAGAAACTTTTGATAGTCTTGATAAAATCCAGATATCCTCTTTTTCAAGTTTTAAATCTATCTTTTTATCTTTATCAAAATCTTTTAAAAAATTTATAACAAATCTTCCAGAATTCCATATTTTGTTCATAAAATTTCTGGAAAATTTTATTCTTCCAATTGATAGATTTATATCCTGACCCCCAAGGGTCGAAAGTTGCGAAAATGTGAATCTTGTTGCATCTGCACCATACTCATCTATAACTTCAATTGGATCCATAACATTTCCAAGAGTCTTACTCATCTTTCTACCTTTTTCATCTCTTATCAATCCATGAATATAGACATTTTTAAATGGTTCTTTTTTTATAAAATATTGTCCAAACATTATCATTCTTGCAACCCAGAAAAATAAAATATCATACCCGGTAACAAGAAGAGATGTTGGATAAAAATATTTTAAATCTTCAGTCTCTTTTGGCCATCCAAGAGTTGCAAAGGGCCATAAAGCAGAAGAAAACCAAGTATCAAGAACATCAGGGTCTCTTTCAACTTCACCTCCACAATCTGGACATTTTTTAATTTCATTTTCACTTGCAAACATCTTATTACAATTTTTACAATAATAGATCGGAATTCTATGTCCCCACCATATCTGCCTTGATATGCACCAATCTTTTATATTGGTTAACCAATTTTCATAAACTTTCTCCCATTTTTCTGGAATAATTTTTACATTCTCTTCTCTTACAGCCTTTAAACCTAAATCTGCAAGTGGTTTCATTTTTATAAACCACTGTTTTGATATCATTGGTTCAATTGGCTTGTTACATCTATCATGTATTCCAATTGAATGAATATAATCTTTTATCTCTATTAAAAAACCACCTTTTTCCAAATCTTCGACAACTTTTTCTCTTGCTTCTAATCTTGATAAACCTTTATATTTACCTCCATTTTCATTTATAAAGCCATCGAGTGTTAAAATATTTATTTTTTGTAAATTATTTCTTTCTCCTATTTCAAAATCAAGAGGATCATGAGCTGGAGTTATTTTTACTGCTCCAGTTCCAAACTCCATATCAACTTCAGAATCTGAAATAATTGGTATCTCTCTTCCTATAAGAGGAAGTATCAAAACTTTTCCAATTAATTTTTTATATCTTTCATCATTCGGATTTACTGCAACTGCTGTATCACCAAGCATTGTCTCTGGTCTTGTAGTTGCAATAATAATACCTCCCTCTTCATCTTTGAAAGGATATCTAATGAAATATAGTTTTGTTTTTTCCTCAATATGTTCAACCTCTAAATCTGAAAGAGCTGTTTTACATACTGGACACCAATTAATCATATATTCACCTTTATATATCAATCCATCATTATATAAAATTATGAATGCTTTTATAACTGCTTTCTGATAATCTGAATCCATTGTGAATCTATGTTTATCCCAATCTGCATATATTCCTAATCTTTTTTGTTGATTTACAATTCTATCTCCATATTTTTCTTTCCAACTCCAAACTCTTTTTAAAAATTCTTCTCTACCTAATTTTTCTTTTGTTAAATTCTCTTTTAATAGTTCATTTTCAACCATTATTTGAGTTGCAATACCAGCATGGTCAACACCGGGAAGCCATAATGATTCAAAACCATTCATTTTTTTAAATCTTATCATTATGTCCTGAATTGTTGAATTATAAGCATGTCCGAGATGAAGAGAACCAGTAACATTTGGAGGTGGCATAACAATAGTAAAAGGAGTTACTCCTTTTTTAATTTCAGCTTTAAATAATTTTTCTCTTATCCAGAAATTGTAAATCTCATTTTCTATATCCTTTGGCGAATAAACAGTTTCTAAATCCATTAACTATCCTCCTTAAATAAAATCTATAAAAAGTATTATACAACAAAAGAGAGAATTATTTCAATGAATTGTTTTGTTTTTTATTGATTCGTTATTTCGATTTTTACTTGATATGATAAATCGGTTTTATCGATAATATTAATTATCACATTGATATTTTTATTATAATAACTTATACTTTTATTATTTTGTTTTAAAATAAATTTATCACCTTCAATAAAAACATCTTTTTCATCTCCTAAATTTTTACCTCTTTCAAGTTCATAAAAATTGTCTTTTTGAACTATTAAAACTTTATAATGACTTTTATTCGGTGTTTCATAAAAAGGAGAGTAGGCATAGCAATTGTTTAGTATTGATTCATCAATATGGTATATTAAGATGCCTTCTTTTGGTAAATCTGAATCAAAATTTGTCCTTTGTCTATTTTCTATTAAAAGATATTCCTCTGGCTCTTTATTTAAAATTATTTTAATAACATTTCCATCTTTTAATTCAATTGGATTTAAATTGACAATCATTTCTCTATCTTCAATAACTATAGGATCTATCCAACCAAACAAAATTTTATGCCATACATCTAAATGTGAAGGACTATCGCCTCTAATATTCCTTTTCCCCCAAATTCCATTAGACATTAAACTCCATTTACCTAATCCATTTGAAATTTGATTGTCGTATATATAACTTTTATGTGAATCTAAATCATATAAATCAATTCCTCCTAATATATGACCAAATTCATGACATAGAGGTCCTATTGTAAAATCACCTGGTTTAAATTTATATTCTGGAATTACAATAAATTTGCTAATATATTTATTGTCCTTCTTTATAGAATTGATCATCCACATATGAGGATAAATTTTTTTAAATTCATCATTAGAAATTGAAGAACCAGCATATATTATAATAATTCCATCAACAAATCCATCATTATCACCATCATAATCTGAAAAATTTATCTCTCCATCAACATATTCAATGATATCCTCTACCAATTTTTGTGTATTGTTTGGATATTTACCCATTCCATAAAAGTTGTTTTCATAATATTCATATTTTCTTGGTGCCATAAACCATAGAGAGTTGCTTGTTGAATTTGAATAAACTTTACCAATAATCTCAAGTTTTCCCTGTGAATTTTCATAAAAATAATCATAAAAACTGTTTTTATTTTTTTCGAAAAGGATATTATTGTAAAAATTTGGAGTTGAAATTTCAAAATTTGCTTTTAAATCTGGAAATTCAACAAGCAAAACTATTGGTTTTAATATACCAATTTTTTTGTTATTTTCATTTAAACTATAAATTTTATTTATATTAAAAAAGAAAGTTATATTTAGAAAAATCGAAATTAATATTATTAATAGAATTTTAATATTGTGATTGTCAAAAATTTTGTTGAGATTATTTCTCAACTTTCACCTCTAACTTTTTTAGCACCAGCAGTTAGAGGCTTTCCAGTGGTTATATTATAATTTAAATAAACCAAGTCGGTTGCGCCACTGGCTCACTCTTACTCCCTGGCGCCCATATTGGAGTGAAGAGTTCAATGCCTCTTGGTTTAAGTACCAAGTAAAAAAACCAAGCCGGTTGCATCACTTGCTCCCCTTTGTCCCGTGATGCCCATATTGGGATTAAAGGTTCACAGCATCTTGGTACTAAAACCTACCTAATTGTCAAATTCAATTTTTTTATAACATATCTTTTAATTTTGTCAATATAAAATAAAAAAAGGAGACTTTGGTGCCTGGCACCTTTGTCTCATCAAAGTTTTTTTAGAAAATATAATTCAGTAATATTTTCTCTTAAATTATTTATTAAGATTTTTTTATCTGAAATTTCAATTTTAATATATTTATTATTAATTTTTGTTAAGTATTGTCCATCTGGTGGTATTAATTTTAATTTATCAACTGACAAATTATTATTTTCAAATTTTATGAAATATGGATATGTTAAAAATTGATTTGCCTTTTCAATCTCTCCTTTTTGAATTAATTTTCTTATTTTACTGCTACTTATTTTTTCTCCATCATATTTCTCTTCATTAACTATTATTAATTCTATCTCTTTTTCTTTGCAAATCTTTTTTAAAAAATTAACATTTCCTTTTCTATCTTTACCAAATTTAAAATTCTCACCAACTAAAATTCTTTTTATTTTTAGATAAGTTAAAAGTAAATCAATAAATTCATAAGGTTCCAATTCTTTAATTTTTTCATTAAATGGAACCAATAAAAGATAATTTATTTTATAGTTTGATAAAATTTCTTTCTTTTCTTCTGGTAAAAATAGAACATTTGGTTCTCTTTTAAAAAAGATGAATGGAGGAGGAAAAAAGGACAAAACAAGATTTTTTTCTTTAAAGGAGCTTAATTTATTGATTATCTTTAAATGTCCTTTGTGAATTGCATCAAAAGCACCAATTGTTATATTTAATTCTTCCTCTATTTTTATAAATTTATCAAGTAATATCATCTACTTTTAAAATTCTTATTGGTTTTAACTCCCTCTTTTCCTCGAAATATCTTCCAATTCCAACAGCGTTTTCATTTGTATCAAATACAAGAACAAATCCACCTTTAAGATATGGATGTTCGTATTTTATCGTATTCCCTGTTCTAAATAGATATAACCTTTTACTTGGTAAAACTATTTTAGGAATAAAATCTAAAAAATCTCCAATAGGAATTATTAAATCATTATCTAAATTTTTTTCATATATTTCTATCATATTATCAATATGGAAACTATCTTTAATTTCAAGTTTACCAACAGCTGTTCTAACAAGAAAAGAGAGAGTTCCAAAACTACCTAATTTTTCGCCTAAATCTCTTGCAACGCTTCTCATATATGTACCAGAAGAACATAAAATTTTGAATCTTAATTTTGGAAAATCACCATCTGTATAATCTAAAACATCAAATTGGTGAATGTTCACTTCTCTTTCTTTTAAAATTACATTCTCACCTCTTTTTGCAAGTTCATAAGCTCTCTTTCCTGAAATTCTTTTTGCTGAATATTTTGGTGGCATTTGATTTATGGCTCCAACAAAAACATCTTTTACATTTTCAATATCATTAATTTTAATAAAAGAGGATGGTTTTTTTTCAACAACATTTCCCCAGATGTCATCGGTATCTGTTTTAATTCCAAAAGTAATTTCACCTTCATATTCTTTTGGTAAAAGAAAAAGAAGAGTTGTCAATTTTGTAGCTTCGCCAACCAAAATTGGTAAAACTCCTTGAGCCATAAAATCAAGAATTCCTCCATGGCCTGCTTTTTTAATCTTAAATAATTTTTTAATAAAAGAGAGTAAACCAAAAGAGGTTATACCAGGAGGCTTAAAAACATTCATTATTCCTGATTTTTCATTCACATTTTAACTCCCTACATATATCTTTTATAATCTCTTCTGGGTTTCCTCGTATATCAAAACCTGCTGCATTCATATGACCTCCACCACCATATTTTAAAGCAACATTAACAACATTGATATTACCTTTACTTCTCATACTCACTTTATAATTACCATTTTCTTTTTGTTTAAATAAAATTGCAATCTTTGATTCATTTGATTTATTTAAATATTCGACAACTCCCTCTGCATCTTCTTCTTCTGCTCCAAATTCTTTAAAATCATCAATTGTTAATATTGAATAAATGACACCATTTTCTTTCTTTAATTTTTCAAGGGCTCTCCCTAAAATTTTTAATGCTCTTAAAGGTTTATTATTATAGACCATTTCAGACAGATAAAATGGATTGGCTCCATGCTTTACAAGATAAGTTGCTGCTTTAAATGTATTTAAATTTGTATTTGGAAATCTTAAACCACCTGTGTCTGTCATTAATCCTGTATATAAAGCATTTGCAATATTTTCATCAATTTCAATTTTCGCTTTTCTTAATAATTTTAAAATAAGTTCTGAAGTTGAGGATGATTTAGGATCGATATAATTAAATTTTGCATATAAAAAGTTAGAAGGGTGGTGGTCTATGTTAATTAATGTTTTTATTTTTAATAACTTTTTTTTTAAATTCTCAACTCTTCCAATATCTGCACAATCTAAAATTATACCAACATCAAATTCTCCCTCAAAATCATTTTGTATAACTTTAGCTCCATTTAAAAATGAATAAATTTTTGGAACTTTATTTGGTAAAACAGGGGTAACCTTTTTTTTTAACTTTTTTAAACCAAAATATAATCCAAGAGTAGAACCAACTGCATCTCCATCTGGGTTTTCATGTGAAATGATTAAAAACCTATTCTGTTTTTTTATTTCCTCAATTATTTTTTTCATCTTTTATTTTATTTAGAATCTCTATTACCTTCATTCCTTTGTCAAGAGTTTTATCTTCTTTAAAATGAAGAATAGGTGTGTATCTTAATTTTAATTTTTTTCCAATCTCCTCTTGAAAAAATTTTGTTGCAGATTTTAAACCATTGAATACTGCCTCTTTCTCTTCTTTATTATGAACATAGATATAGACATCTGCCTGTTTTAAATCATTTGAATATTCAACATCAGTAATAGTGATATATTTTTCTCTAATTCTTGGATCTTGTATCTTTTCTCTAAGAATTATAGATAACTCTTCTTTTGTCATTTTTTTTAGTTTTTCTGCTCTGAAACTTTTCATTTTTTAATTATACCATTTTATGTTGCATAAAAATAAAAAAGCCCCCTTAAGAACAAGGGAGCTAATTCAAAAAAATTACTCCTCTAAAGTTTCAGGCATATAAATATTTTCATTCCTTTTCAGCAATTCTTCAGTAACAGGTTCGAATTCAGCTCCTACCATATCACTAATATATTTTTTTACAACTGCGTCCCAATATTCTTTTGTTACATAATAAACTCTTGCTCCACCAAGTTCATGTTGATATTCTGGCCATGGGTAAGAAGGTTGTGCCATTCCTATTCCCCATCTTTTCCAACCATTATAACTTTCATAAGTTGCCCAGAACTCTTTGTTTTCAAGAATTTCAAAAGCATAATGGGTTTTTACATAATACATAACTGCACCAATTCTACCACCACGTCTAAATGCCATTGTGTGCAAAGAAATGTTAATATCTTTATTTAATAATCTTCCATTTGCAAATCCAACAACTTTTCCATCTACAATTCCAAGAAGAGTGTATGGATCTTTTAATCTATTTCTATACCATCCTAAAACCTCTGAATAAACTCTTGCACCAACAATGTCGTAAAAGTCATAATCTAAATCAAGAAATTTTTTTAAATAATTTAAGAGAGTTGGAGCCTCCTCAAGTTTAGCTTCTCTTATTAACATTGTTTCACCAGTTGATAATTTTATAGAAACTGGTTTCCATGGTTTTAAATGTAACGATGGTCCTGATAAAATTGGTTCGATTTCTGACACATCAAACACAACTTTATCTTCAGATACCTTTTCAGGTGGATTCTTTCTCATTACTCAATCCTCCTTAAAATGAAATTATTATAAAAATTTTTAAAAATTACAAATTCATTATATTTACTTGATAATTGTTGTCAAGTAGATGTATAGAGGTCTCTGAATAAGAAATCCAAAATGTTATTCATGTTGAAGTAGAAATCTATATTACTTATGGAAATACTGGATTCCCGTTTTCACGGGAATGACAAAATAGAAATAGTAGGTTCCTGTTTTCAAGGGAATGACAAAATGGAAGATTTATTGAGAATATGTGTAAAGGTCTCTAAAAATTTAAATTAATATAATTTTATAAATTCTATAATGAAATTATTATATTTTTCCGTTATCTGTAAATAATGATAGTTTTTTGAAATAAATAATAACTAAAGATGCATTTAATATTTAATTTTAAAATTAATTAACTTGCTTTACTTTAAAAATAAATGCGCTAATGGAAGACATAACCTTAAAAATATGGTATAATTATTTTAGGCCAGGGGTGCTATCCATTTGGATAGCTGAGAGGGAGAAAAGCATCTCTCCCAACCCTTTGAACCTGAACTGGGTAATACCAGCGGAGGAAGAGCAACGTTTCCCCCGCTTCCCTTGGCTAACTTTTTTAAAGGGAGGCGTTTTATGCAAAATTTTTTTGAATGGTTTAACAACTTTTTCACAAATCCAACAACTCATACAATTATCCTGATTGTTATGATTATCTTTTCAGCTCTGTTCCTTGGATTAATCTTAAGAAGAAGAGAGAAGATGGAAACTCAACAAATTGCTGAAATAGGATTGGCTCTTGCCCTTGCAACAATTTTATCAGAAATTAAAATTTCTGGTTTTTGGGCACAAGGTGGTTCTGTAACAGCAGCATCTATGGTTCCAATAATGTTAATTGCTTTTAGATATGGTGGAAAAACTGGTTTAATGGTTGGTGTGATACATGGATTAATTCAGTTGATAATCGGTCCATATGTTGTTCATCCGATTCAACTTTTACTTGACTATCCAGTCGCTTTTGGTATGGTTGGTCTCTGTGGTTTTTTCCAAAAAAATAAAGTTTTAGGCATCACTGTTGGATTACTTGGAAGATTCCTTATGCATTTTATTTCTGGAATTATCTATTTTGCTCAATATGCTCCTGAAGGTTGGAATCCTGTTTATTATACTTTTATATACAATATAAGTTACATATTACCTGAAATAATAATTTCAATTGTTGTATTCAAACTTGCTGGAGAAAGAATAATAGAGATTCTTCAAACAGAATCTGTAAGAAAATGATAAAATTGATTTATGAACAAAAAATTAATAATAGTTCTAAATGGAGAACTTTCAGATGATTTGGAGAAATATAAAAAAAGATTAATAGATAACCAAAATTTTATAATTGCTTGTGATGGTGGTTATAATAACTGCAAAAAATTAAATATTAAACCAGATTTAATTTTGGGTGATTTTGATTCCTTGCAGGAATTTGAATTTAATAATTCGATTAAATTTCCTAAAGAAAAAGATAAAAGTGATTTTGAACTTGCAATTGATTATGGTTTTGAAAAAGGATTTAAAGATTTTGAAATATGGGGAGCAATTGGAAAAAGATTAGATCATACACTCTTCAATATTTCTTTGTTATTAAGAATAAAAAAAGAGGGTGGTAATGCTATTATCTATCACCCTCCATACATTGTCTTCATAATAGATAAAGAATATAATTTTGGGGTTAGAAATAGCGGCTTTGTCTCTTTTTATCCTTTAACATCAGAAATTAAAGGATTAACAATTAAAGGTATGAAATATGAATTGAATGAAAAAGATATATATTTAGGATCAACAGAAACATTAAGCAATGAATTTATAGGTAAAGAAAGTTTTGTTAATTTTAAAGAAGGAATAATTTTAGTTATTTTGGAAGAGGCATAAGTTCATCAATTTTTTTTAAACATTTAGTACAAACATTAAGGTGAACAATTTTACCATTAACAAGTCTTTTAATTTTATGTAAATTTGCTTTCCAAACTCTTTTTGTTTTTCTATGAGAGTGCGAAACTCTATTGCCAGTAACTGTTCCTTTTCCGCATATATCACATCTTCTTGCCATTCTTTATATCCTCCTTAATAAAATTCATAGAATTCAATTATACTACAACTTTAAATTATATCAAAAAAGTTTACAAAAACAGATGGCCTACTTTTATAAATTTTTAAATTTTATCACAAATCATTGATTTTAAACTGGCATATTTTTTGCATATATAAATTAGGAGGAAAAGATGTTTGAGATTTCAACAATTTTTTTTATAATAGTAGTTTTAGCAACATTTTTCATCCTAATTTTAGGATTAATATTTGCCATTTACATTGTATATAATAAACATTCAAATGATATTGATGAGCTATCAGATAAAGAAAAAAAGATTATAAATGAATCTTTTATAAAAGAAACCACCAGTAAAAATTTAAATCATATCTATTTTTTGTAACTTTTTTACACACATTTAAAAATCCGTATTTAATTTACTCAAAAAATTGCTTGTTAAAATAGATAATGTTAGTTAAAATTAAATTATGATAGAAAGGTACATAAAAGATATAAAGATAAAATATGATAAGGGTGATACTACAGAACCAAGTTTTTATGGAACATTAAAATCTTTAATAGAAAACTATTCTAAAAAATTTTTAAATTTTAATATCGATGTAAGAATACTTCCAAAGAAAACTGAGGGAGGAAACCCAGATATAAAAGTGTCAAAAGAAAACAATGAAATTGTAGGTTATATTGAAGTAAAAGATTTAAAAATTGAAAATTTAGATAAAATTGAAGAAAGTGAACAAGTTAAAAGATATAGAGAGACATTTCATAATTTAATACTTACAAATCTATTTGAATTTAGATTATATAGAGATGGGAAACTTATAGATAAAGTTGAATTAGGAAGACCTTTTGATGTTTTTGAATTAAAAACAATTTATGTAAGTGAAAAGATTAGAGAAAATTTTTATAAACTTTTTGAAAAATTCTTCTCATTTTCCATACCTATGGCTTTAACACCTGAAAATTTGGCAAAAGTTCTTGCTAAGAAAACAAAATTTTTAAAAGAGATTGTTCTTGAAGAATTAAAAAATGGTGAAAAATTTTTAACAAATTTATATGAAAATATAAAAAAACATCTTATAACAGATTTAAATGAAGATGATTTTTGTGATTTATATTCTCAAACAATAACCTATGGACTTTTTACAGGAAGGTTAAGAAGTAAAAATAGATTTGATAGAAAAGAGGCATATGATGTAATACCAAAAAATTTTGGTATTTTAAGAGACATTTTTAAAATAATTTCACTCGAAGATATATCTGAAAATATGATATGGATAATTGATGATATAACTAATTTATTAAGTAAAGTTGATATAAATCAAATATTTGAAAATTATTTAAAAGAGAAAAAAGGTGAAGACCCTGTTATCTATTTTTATGAAACCTTTCTTTCTGAATATGATCCAAAAGAAAGAGAAAAAAGAGGAGTATATTATACTCCTGACTCTGTTGTATCTTTTATCATTAAATCTATAAATACTATTTTAAAAGAAAAATTTAATCTTCCTGATGGATTGGGTAATAAAAGAGTTACTCTTCTTGACCCTGCTGGTGGAACATTAACTTTTTTAGAAGAATCTATTAAATTAGTGATAAAAGAATTTAAAGAAAAATATGGAAGTGGAGGTCTTAAAAATTTTGTTAAAGAGCATATTCTTGAAAATTTTTATGCTTTTGAGTTGATGATGGCTCCTTATGTTATAGGGCATTTGAGAATAACATACCTTCTTAAAGATTATGGATATGAATTATCGAATGATGAAAGAGTAAAATATTATTTGACAAATACTCTTGAAATGGAAGAAATTAAAAGCGAATTTCCTTTTATGCCTTCAATTTCAGAAGAATCAAAAAAAGCTGGAGAGGTTAAGAAAAATGCTCCAATTCTTGTAATAATGGGTAATCCTCCATATTCAGGAATTTCAGCAAATAAAGGTGAATGGATAACTGAGAAAATTGAGGATTACAAATATATTGATGAAGAATATTTTGGTGAAAAGAAACATTGGCTTCAAGATGATTATGTAAAATTTATAAGATTTGCACAAGATAAAATTGAAAGTAATGGAGAAGGAATTGTTGGTTTTATTACAAATCACTCTTATCTTGATAATCCAACCTTTAGGGGAATGAGATACTCGCTTTTAAAAACTTTTGATGAGATTTACATTTTAAATCTTCATGGAAATTCTCTTAAAAAAGAGGTTTGTCCTGATGGGAGTAAAGATGAAAATGTTTTTGATATAAGACAGGGTGTTGCGATTTCAATTTTTGTTAAAAAGAAAGATTATCAAAGTGAGAAAAAAATTTATTATTCAGATTTATGGGGATTAAGAGAAGAAAAATATAAATTTTTAGAGGAAAATGATATTAAAACTATAGAATTTACAGAAATTAAACCTAAAAAAGATTTCTTCTTTTTTGTTCCAAGAGAAGAGAAAGAAGAAGATTTATACAATAAATTTATTAAAATAACAGATATTTTTAAAGTATATTCAACAGGAATAGTAACAGCAAGAGATGATTTTGTTATTGATTTTGATTTAAATAAATTAAAGGCAAGAATTAATATTTTCAGGGATAAAAGTTTTTCTGATGAATTTATAAGAGAAAATTTTAAATTAACTGAAAATTATGCTTGGAGAATAACAAAAGCAAGAGATGGAATTTATAAATTGGATGATTATCAAATTGAAAAATTAATTTTACCAATTTTATATAGACCATTTGATATAAGATTTATTTTCTATCATGATTCAGTTGTTTGGAGGGCAAGAAAAGAAGTTATGCAACATATGATGAAAGAAAATTTAGGATTAATAATTTCAAGACAAATGGCAGAATCTAAAATTGTACCAATATTTATTTCTAATACAATAGTAGATTCGCACTCTATAACATCTGCAGTTTCCATTTCTTATCATTTCCCTCTTTATCTTTATCCTTCTTTAAATAAAAATCATATGTTTGAAGAAAAGTATGAAGTAATAGAAAGAATACCAAATATAAAAGAGGAAATTTTTGAAATGCTTCAAAAAGAATATAAAAAAGAGGTAACACCAGAAGAAATTCTTTATTATATTTATGGGGTTTTGTATTCAAACATTTACAGAGAAAAGTATGCTGAATTTTTGAAAATTGATTTTCCAAGAGTTCCATTCACAAAAAATTATGAATTGTTTAAAAAAATAGGTTCATTAGGTGAAGAATTAATCTCTTTACATCTTTTGAAATCTAATAAATTAAATAATCCAGTTTCAAAATTTGAAGGTGAAGGTAATAATCTTGTAAAGTATGTGAAGTATGATGAAAATAGAAAAAGTGTATTTATAAATGAAAATCAATGTTTTTCAGACATTGAAAAAGATGTATGGGAGTATATGATTGGTGGTTATCAAGTTTTATATAAATGGCTAAAAGATAGAAAAAATAGATATTTAAATTTAGATGAAATCTTAACTTACTCAAAAATAGTGACTTCTTTAAAATATACAATTGAATTACAAAAAGAAATTGATACAATAGAATCTGGCCTTAAAATATAACATTTTAATTTAAGACTTGATTCTAAAGGAGGAATAGTTTGAAAATATTAATGGTATATCCACGCTACCCAGATACATTTTGGAGCTTTAAACATGCTCTTAAATTTATTGATAAAAAAGCATCATTTCCACCTCTTGGTTTATTAACAATTGCAAGTTTTTTACCAAAAGATTGGGATGTAAAATTAGTAGATTTAAATGTTGAGAATCTAAATGATAAAGACATTGAAGATGCAGATTATATTTTTATAAGCGCAATGCTAATACAAAAAAATTCAGTTGATATGGTTATTCAAAAGGCAAAAAAATTTAATAAAAAAATCATTACAGGTGGCCCACTTTTTACAACTGGACATGAAAATTATCCGTTTGTTAATTCTATTGTAGTTGGAGAGGGTGAGTTAGTAATGCCATATCTAATTGAAGATATAAAAAATGGAAATTTAAAACATATTTATGAATCAGAGGGAAAGCCAGATTTAAAATTGGTACCAGTTCCTCGATGGGATTTAATAGATATAAAATATTATGCTTCTATGTCTATCCAATATTCAAGAGGATGTCCATTTAACTGTGAATTCTGCGACATTATAATTTTAAATGGAAGAATCCCAAGAACCAAAACTCCAGAGCAGATGATTGATGAGTTTAATGCTTTATATGATATAAAATGGAGAGGTTCAGTTTTTATTGTTGATGACAATTTTATTGGAAATAAAAAAAATGCTAAAGAGATGCTTAAAAACTTGATAGAATGGCAAAAAAAGAGAAATTATCCATTTAGTATATTTACTGAATGTTCGATAAATTTAGTTGATGATGAAGAATTAATGGATTTAATGATTGAAGCTAATTTTAATAAAGTTTTTGTTGGAATTGAATCACCAGAGGAAGAGAGTTTAAAAGAAATAAATAAAGTTCAAAATATCAAGAGAGATCTAATTGATTCTATAAAAACACTTCAAAAAAGGGGATTTGAAGTTATGGGAGGGTTCATTGTAGGTTTTGATAATGATAATATTTTAACATTTTCAAAAATGTTAAATTTTATTCAAAAAAGTGGAATTGCTACTGCGATGGTTGGTTTATTAAATGTATTACCTAAAACCAAACTTTTCGAAAGACTTAAAAATGAAAATAGAATTTTAAATATAAGTAGTGGAAATAATACAGATTTTACAATTAACTTTATACCAAAAAATATTAAAAAAGAAGAATTATTAAATGGATACAGACAATTAATAAAAGATATCTATTCATATAAATATTATTATGAAAGATTGTGGAATTTTATAAAAAATTATAATCCAAAAGAAAAACATAAGGTAAATTTTAAAGAGGTTGTTTATGGTGCTAAGGCTTTTTTCCGTTCTGTTTATAAATTAGGTATAATCGAGAGTTCAAGATTTTATTATTGGAAGACATTTTTTAAAACAATTTTTGTTAAACCAAAAGCAATAGTAATTGAGATAACTTTAACTATTTATGGATATCATTTCAAAAAAGTTTATGAAGAAAATGAAAAAAGATTGAGAGCAGGTTTTGAAATATAACTTTTTTATAAATTTTTAACTCTATAAAATATTTTTATCAGAAACTTCTATCTCTTCTATGCTATCTTTATAATTTTTTAATAAATATGGAAGACCTTTTTCTTTTCTTAAAGAGTTAAAAAGTGGAATTAAATTTGATTTAAAAACTAATGGGTGCCCCTTTTTTTTATTAAATGTTGGGATTATTATATCTTTTTCAGATTTTATTGCTTTTTCAATAAGAATTTTCACTGTCTCTTCTTTTATATTATGAAGAGATGAAAATTGAAGAATTATAAAATTTACTCTTCTACTTACTGCCTTTAAACCAATTTTAAGTGATGAATATAAAACATCTTGAGGTTCAGGATTAACTGTGACTTTGCCATTTAAATTTTTGAAATTATTAATAATAAAATTTTTATCATTATCATTTCCAACAACGAAAACAAAATCAGTTATCTCAGGAAAAGAAAAAGTCTCAATGATTTTTTTGATATTGTCAAGATTAAAATTTTTTGCAGATAGTATCAAAAGAGAAAATCTATTTTTTATTAAATTATCTTTATGCTTGTAAAAAATTTTATCATTTTTATAAACGATATCATTTTTTAGGTAAAGATTGTCAATTAGAAGTTTTACTTTTTTACTCATTTAAGAGTTTTTTTAGAAAATTTTTATCTTTAATAAGATTGACAGTTTCAACTAAGGATTCATAATCCTCAACATTGAGCAAAACTCCTGATGGTTTTCCCTTTTTTATAATTAGGTAAGACCTCCCATTTTTAACCTCTTCAAGAATTTTAAGCAGATCTTTTTTTAATTTTGTTGCTAAAATTACATCAAGCATTTTTCCCTCTCAAAACTTACATTCACCTCTTTTACATCCCATCTATATTTTAACTTTTCAATTATCTCTTCTTTTATAGAATTAGCAAATTGATTTTCTTCACTCATATTTAAAATTATATTTATCACTCCATCTTTAACATCTATTTTTTTAATAACATTTGAACCAACAATCTCTTTACCAGTGTTAGGGTCAATTACATGTCTTAATCTCTTCCTTATTAAATTTTCATCAGTTGGCTCTTTTTCTTTCTGAATACCCATTTTTTCTTCGTAATTTACAATTGCTGCTTGAAGGGCATCAACAGCAAGAACAGAACAATGTATTTTAACTGGAGGAAGCCCTCCAACTTCTTCAACAACCTCTTTCCATGAAATTTTTTTTGCTTCTTCAAGTGTTTTACCTTTAACCATTTCAGTAACTATTGATGCTGTTGCGATATTTGAAGCGCAACCAAAAGATTTAAATTTTACATCAACTATTTTTAAACTCTCTTTATCAACTTTAAGATAAACCGTCACTATATCTCCACAAGCTGGACTTCCTTCTGTAGCAACTCCATCTGGATTTTCTATTTCACCAACATTTTTAGGATTTAAAAATAGTTCTATGACTTTCTTTGAATATGGTAAAGACATATCAATTCTCCCTTTTTAGTGGACTTAAATCTCTTAATATTTTTACTGTATCTTTCAATGATTTTACAACATAATCTATTTCATCTTTATTATTGTATTTTGATAGAGAAAATCTTATTGAACCATGTGCAATCTCATGAGATAAACCCATAGCAAGAAGAACATGACTTGCTTCAAGCGATTTACTGAAACAGGCAGAGCCTGTTATCAAAGAGACACCTAACACATCCATTCTTAGAACAATTGATTCTCCCTCAATATAAAAAAATGTAATGTTAAGAATTCCTGGATGTGATTTTTCAATTGGCGAATTTATCCTTATATCTTCAATCTCTTTTACTATTTTTCCAAGAAGATATCTTTTTAGATTTTCAATTTTTTTTACATCTTCTTTATTAAAAATCTCAACTGCTTTACCAAATCCTACTATTTGAGGGACATTTTCTGTTCCTGGTCTTATGTTAAATTCATTATAACCACCATTAAAAATTGGTTTTATTTTGTTTAAATCTCTAACATAAATTGCTCCTACGCCTTTTGGTCCATAAAATTTATGAGGAGTTATTGTTAAAAAATCTATATTCATTTTTTCTAAATCTACATCAAAATATGGAAAACCTAAAGATGAATCTGTGTGAAACAAAACCCCATTCTCTTTAGCAATTTTTCCTATCTCTTCTATCTCTTGAACCGTACCAACTTCCTGATTAATATGTTGAATAGAAATCAAAATTGTATCTTTTCTTATCATTTTTTTTAAATCATCAAGATTTACAAAACCATGTTCATCTACTGGAACATAAGAGATATTAAAACCCTCTCTTTCTAAATTTTTAACTACATTTAAGATAGATAGGTGTTCAATCGGAGAAGTTATTATATGTTTACCTTTATCCTGATTTTTATAAGCCACTCCTTTTAAGATTAAGTTATTACCCTCAGTCCCACCTGATGTAAAAATAATCTCTCCTTCTTTTTTATTTAATTTTTTTGAAATATTCTCTCTGACTCTTTCAACAGCATCTTTTGCAAGCAATCCATCTTTATGACTGAATATAGAAGATGGAACTCCATATATTTCTCTATAATAAAGTTCCATCTCCTTTATAACTTCATCGTCAACTCTTGTGGTCGTTGCATTATCAAGATATATTCTTTTATTTATCTCCATAACCAAATTCCTTCTTTACCTCTTCACTCATTTTCTCAGGTGTCCAGGGAGGATCAAAAGTAAGCTCAACTTTTACATTTTTTACTCCGTCAATCTTTTTTATCTCCTCTTCTACTTTTTGAACAAGATATGAACCAATTGGACAACCAGCAAATGTTAAAGTCATAAGTATATCAACATCGCCACCCTCACTTATATCCATATTATAAATTAACCCAAGATCATAAACATTTATTGGAATTTCTGGATCATAAATTTGTTTCAATACATCAATTATCTGTTCTTTAGTTACCATTATTTCCTCCTTTTTTATAATCTAAGATTGCATTTTGAAATGCAACAATCGATAATTTTGCACATTCAATAACATCTTCAGGTAAATTTCCAAGATTTTCTTTTAAAAAATTTGTATCTATTTTTAAAGCATTCTCAATTAATTTATCTTTGAAAAATTCAGAAATTAAACTTGAACTACTTATGGCTGAAGGGCATCCTAAAACTTTGTATTTTATATCGATTAATTTATTATCTTTGACCTTTATATAAAAAACTATTTTTCCACCTTTTTGAGGATTTTCTCCTATTCCAATTCCATCAGCATTTTCTATCTCACCAACATTTCTTGGATTCATAAAATGGTCTATAAAAGTTTTTGAATAAATTTCCATTTTTATCCCTATTTAGGTGCCATCTCTCTAAATTTTTTTACACCATATTCAAAAACTTCGTTAAAATACTCAATTTCTTTTACAAGATTAAATTTACCAAGTGATATTCTTATTGTATTATGAGCAAGTTCATCAGTTAAACCAATTGTTTTTAAAACATGTGAAGCTGATTTTTCTTTTGCACTACAAGCAGAACCTGCTGATACTATGATTCCATTTACTGCCAAATATGTTAACATTGTCTCTGCATTAACTCTATCGATTGTCAAACTCAAATTATTTGGTAACCTCTTTTCAGGATGTCCATTTATGTTTATGCCTTCTATATTTTTTACTCTATCTTCAATCATTTTTTTCATAAACAATACACTCTTCTTTTCTTCTTCCATCTCATCTGTTGCTATTTTTACTGCTTCTCCAAGACCAATAATTCCTGGTGAATTATGAGTCCCTGACCTTAACTCATTCTCTTGATGACCTCCATCCATAAAAGGAGAGATATCTATTCCTTTTCTTATATAAAGAGAGCCAACTCCTTTTGGACCATAAAATTTATGAGCAGAAATTGAAAGTAAATCGATATTCATTTTATTAACATCAATATCTATATGACAGAAACTCTGAACACTATCTGTATGAAAAATAACTCCATTTTCTTTTGCAATTTTTCCAATTTCTTCAATTGGTTCAATTGTTCCAATTTCATTATTTGCATGCATAACTGAAATAAGTAGAGTTTTTTTTGTGATCAATTTTTTTAAATCATCTGGGTCAACCATTCCATATTTATCAACTGGTAAAAATTTTATATCAAAACCCCATTTTTTAACTGTTTCAAGAGTTTTTAAAACTGCCATATGTTCAATTGGTGTTGAAATAATTTCTCCTTTTTTATCCCAATTTGATAAAGCAATTCCTTTTATCGCCCAGTTATCAGATTCTGTTCCTCCTGATGTAAAATATATCTCATCTCTTTTTGCATTTAATAATTTTGCAACATTTTCTCTTGAATTTTCCATTTCCTCTTCGACATTTTTTGCGAGAGGTGAATAGTTTGAAGTCATAGGATTTTCAAATAGCTCAGAATAATATTTACTCATTTTAAAAAGAACTCTTCCGTCTGTTTTTGTTGTTGCAGCATTATTTAAATATACATACATTTAAATATCTCCTTTTTAAAAAAATTATAACTTATTTTATTTTCATAATTATGGATAAATTTTTTCAAGTAATCTTGGTAATGGTATCGTTTCTCTAACATGATGTATACCACAAATCCAGGATAAAGTTCTCTCAATTCCAAGGCCAAATCCAGAATGTGGGAATGTTCCATATTTTCTAAGTTCAAGATACCATTTATAAGGTTCAATTGGAATTTTCAATTCTTCCATTCTCTGAATCAACTTTTCATAAGAATCTTCTCTTTGACCACCACCAACAATCTCGCCATATCCTTCGGGTGCAAGTAAATCACAAGATAAAGATAAGAGATGGTTCTCTAAATCCTCTTTCATATAAAAAGCTTTACATCCTTTTGGGTATTTATATACAAAAACTGGTCTATCAAACTCTTCAGAAATTAGAGTTTCTTCATCTCCTCCAAAATCTTCTCCCCAAGGTAAATTATTTCCCTTTTTATGAAGTAAATCGACAGCATCGTTGTATGAAATTTTTGGAAATGGTGGTTTTACATTTCTTATTTTTGATATATCTCTTTCAAGAATTTCAAGTTCATCTTTTTTGTTTTCAATAACTCTCTGAATAATATATGAAACAAAATCTTCTATCAATTCCATATTACCTTGAAGATCCAAAAAAGCAACTTCGGGTTCTACCATCCAAAATTCAATTAAATGTCTTCTTGTTTTTGATTTTTCTGCTCTAAAAGTTGGACCAAAACAATAAACTTTACCAAAAGCAGCTGCTCCAATTTCATTATAAAGTTGTCCACTCTGAGAGAGATAAGCTTTTTCTCCGAAATAATCAATATCAAAAAGAGTTGTTGTTCCTTCACAAGCAGAGGGTGTTAAAATCGGTGAATCAAAAAGTATAAATTTCCTTTCATAAAAAAAATCTCTTACACCTTTTATCAATTCATTTCTAATTCTTTGGATTGCCCACTGCTTTCTTGATCTTATCCATAGGTGTCTATTTTCCATCAAAAATTCTATACCATGTTCTTTAGGACCAATTGGATAATCTTGAGTTAACTGAACTATCTCAATATTTTTAACTAATATTTCATATCCACCTATTGCTCTTTTTTCTTCTCTAACTAACCCTCTTACAATAAAAGATGATTCAAGAGTTAACTTTTTGGCTTTTTCAAAAATTTCATCTCCAACATCGCTTAAAGAGACAACACACTGACAAAATCCACTGCCATCTCTTATGATTAAAAAGATAAGTTTCCCTGAAAATCTTGAATTATATAGCCATCCTCTCAATTCAACTTCTTTTCCAACATAATCTTTCAAATCCTCTATGTAGACCCAATTCATAAATCCTCCATAAAATCAAAAATTATTTTTGCAACTTCACTTTTTGGTAAGACTGGAAAAGATGTGATTTTTCCATTTTTAAAAATTATTGTTATTTCATCAGTATCTTTTTCAAAACCACTTTTATCAGAAATTTTATTTAGAACAATCATGTCAAGATTTTTTTCTGAAAGTTTCTTTTTAGCATTTTCAATCTCATTTTCTGTTTCAAGAGCAAAACCTATCAATTTTTGATTCTTTTTCAAGCTCCCCATCTCTTTAAGAATATCTCTTGTCTTTTTTATGTTTAAAATACTTGGAAAATCCTCTTCTTTTTTTATCTTATTTTCCTTTTTTTCAACTGGTTTAAAATCACAAACTGCAGAAGACATAAGTAGATAATCATTATTAAAAAAATTTTTTGATACTTCATCATACAACTCTTCGCTATTCTCAATATCTATTAATTTAACTTCGTATGGTGGTTTTAATGATACCTTTCCAGAAATTAGAGTGACATTTCCACCTCTTAAAACTCCTTCTAAAGAGAGTTCATATCCCATTTTTCCACTTGATGGATTTGAAATAAATCTTACAGGGTCAATATATTCTCTTGTTGGACCACTTGTAATTAAAATTTTTTTATCCAAAAAACTCTTTTTATATGTTAATTTTATTATTTCAAAGACGATCCTCTCGATATCAGGAAGCCTTCCTTTTCCTACATCGCCACCTGCAAGTTCACCTGTCTCTGGTTCAAGAACATAAAAACCTCTCTCTTTTAAAATTTGAATATTTTTTTGTGTTATTTCATTTTCATACATATTTGTATGCATAGAAGGTACAATTAAAATTTTACTTTTTGAAGATAAAGGAAAAAGAGTTAAAAGATTATCACATATTCCATATGTTATTTTAGCAATACTATTTGCTGTAGCGGGTACAATTACATATAAGTCAGGCCAATTTGCAAGAGATGTATGAATAATTCCATCTTCATCAGTTAATTCAAATTGATCGATAAAAACATCATTTTTTGATAGAATCTTAAGAGTATATGGAGTTACAAATTTCGTTGCTTCTTCAGTTAAAACAACTTTAACCTCGGCTTCTAATTTTATAAGTTCTCTTATAAGATTTGGTATTTTATAAGCTGCTATTCCTCCAGTTATTCCAACTAAAATTTTTTTATTCTTTAGAGATCTCAATTTTATTTTCCTCTATTTCTTTTGAAGCAATATCTATAAATGATACTGGAGATTTTTGAGGTGATGGATATAAATTAAATAACTCTCTTGTTCTCTTTATTACTGCAACTGTAAAAATATATTTATTATTATTTGCTATCTTAACAACTTTATCAAAATCTACTGTCATAAATCTTCCTCCTTTCTTTATTGATTATATTAACTATCTTTTTAACTGCCTTATTAATATTATCATTAATTATTATATAATCATAATTTTTACTTTCTTCAATCTCCTTTTTTGCAAAATCCATTCTTTTTTTTATTTCTTCCTCTGTTTCACCTCTTTTTCTATTCATTATCCTTTTCTCTAACTCTTTAAAATCTGGTGGTGCAATGAAAATGAAAATTACATTTTTCTTATCATAAATCTCTCTAATTTTTTTTGCTCCTTGTATTTCAATTTCAAGTATTACATCTCTATTGTCATTTAAATTATTAAGAACAAATTCTTTACTTGTTCCATAATAATAATCGTATACTTTTGCCCACTCAATAAAAAAATCTTCATCTATCAACTTTTCAAATTCATCTTTACTAATAAAAAAATAATCTTTTCCTTCGATTTCACCCTCTCTTTTTGGTCTTGTCGTATAAGAAACAGAATATATTAAATCAGGTATTTTCTTCATAACCTCTTTAATAATTGTCCCTTTTCCTGAGCCTGATGGTCCAGAAATAACTATTAACATAGAAAAATTATATCATTTTTTAAATTTGTTCTTTAAGAATTTCTATTCCTTTTTTAAGTTGGCTATCCATTTCTGGATCGGTTTTATCAATTTCATATTCAACACTTATATCTGGCTCTAAACCTTTTTTATCAAGAGCAAACAAACTTGGAGTTAAATATCTCTCTGTTGTTAAAACAAGACCATACCCATCGCTTAAGTTATATATAGTTTGAATTAATCCTTTTCCATAAGTTTTTTGACCAACAAGAACTCCTACTCTTCTATCTTTAATAGCACCTGCAAGAATCTCACTCGCAGATGCTGTACTTTCATTAACAAGAACAACAATTGGTATTTTAATTCCAGGACCCGAACTTTTAAACTCTTTCTTTACTCCTCTTGATTCAGAATAAAAAAGAGTTCCTTCAGGGACAAAATATGGTGCAACTCCATTTAATGAAGATAATAAACCACCAGGATTATCTCTCAAATCGAGTATTAAACCTTTTATATCTTTTAAATTATTAAAAGCTTCTTTTATTTCATTAGGTGTTGTATCTGTAAATGTTAAAATTCTTATATAACCAATCTCATCTGAAATATTTTTATACATAACAGTTTCTGCAACTATCTTTTTTCTCATTATCCTGAATGAATGGGTCTCTCCATCTTTCATAACTTTTAAATCAACATATGTTCCCTCTTTTCCTTTTACTAAATCAGCAACTTCATCTACTGACTTTCCTTCGACATTCATACCATCTACTTCAACAATATAAGAATTGACTGTTAATCCTGCTTCATAAGCTGGTGAATTTTTGAATACCATTAAAATTTCAACTTTATCATCTCTTTGTCCAATCAAAACCCCAATTCCAGTATATTCACCCTTTAAATCTTCTTTTAAAAGATTATACTCTTCTGGTTTATAAAAATTAGAGTATGGGTCATTTAATGATGATACAACTCCATTAATTAAATCTATTTCACTTTTTTCATCTACATAATTTTTATTAATAAGATTTGAGACTTCATTTAAAAGAGGAAAATCTGATGAGATTGGCTTTTTTAAAATATAACATGAAGTTAAAGTTCCTAAAAAGAAACCTAATAATAAAAATATAATAATAAATTTTTTCATTTATTTCTCCTTTTTTATGGTAGCCATTTTTTTGGATCTACAGCTTTACCATCAATTCTAATTTCAAAATGTAAATGAGGTCCAGTTGATAAACCAGTATTGTCAACATAGCCAATTATATCACCCTGTTTAACATATTGATTAACTTCAACAACAAAATATTTTAAATGTGCATAGACTGTTGTTATATTACTACCATGCTGTATAAATACAACAATTCCATAAGTTCCAAGCCAATCTGCATAAATAACAACACCTTCAGCAGCAGCTTTAACTGGAGTTCCTGTAGCAGCATCTATATCTGCTCCAGAATGGAACATCCATTTTCCATATATTGGATGAATTCTCATACCAAAAGGTGATACTATGGGTCCAATGACAGGCCATATAATGTTTCCAACATCTGGTAGTTTTTTTGCAAGTTCAGCTTTTCTTATTATCTCTTCAATTTTTTTCTCTTGATCATTTATCTGCTTTTCAATATTAGATATTTCTACTTTATATTTTTCTTCATTTGCTCTTAATTTTTTTATTATCTCATTCCTTTTATCTTCCTCAATTTTTAGAGATTCTTCTAAGCTTAAAGCTTCTTTTAAAAGTGATTCAAGTTCAATTTTTTCATTTTCTAAATTTTTCTTTTCTTCTGTTAGTTTTTCCTCTTTTTCTTTCAATATGTCGAGTTCTTCTTTGTTTGATCTGATCAATATATTAATTAAATTTATTCTGTTTAATAGATCAGTAATAGATTTTGAAGAGAAATAAATTTCAAGAGGTGGCTCATTTTTTATTTTGTAAATTAAGAAGATTTTATCACTTATTGATTTTTTATCCTTCTCAATTTCTATTTGCGTCAAAGTGATATTGTCCTCTTTTAACTGGATATCATTTTTTTTATCTCTTATTTTTCTCTGAAGGTCAGATATTTTCAAAGTGACATCTTTAATATTTTTTTCAATTTCTTCAAGCTCTCCAAGTATTGTAACTTTATATGATGCTGTTTCTTTTAACTTTGATTCAATAGATTTTAGATTTGCTTTCAAACTCTCAAGAATTTTTTTCTCTTTTTCTAAATCATCATCACCTTTTATTGTTTTAGGGAACAAAAAGATTAATAGAATTATGATAAATAGGATTTTTTTAAAGGTTGTATCTACTTTAATTTTCAAGGATATATCTCCTTTAAATATCTTCTCAAAACAAAATAAGAAACAATCAATGAAACAATAATAGCAGAAAGATTTAAATATATATAAAAACTAAAATTTAATTTTTGATTCAAATTTTGATTTTCAACAAATGGCAAAACTATATTTAATAATTTTGTGATTTCTAAATATGATTTATTGAGTAAAAAAGAGGAGATAGTTCCTCCAATTAAAGATAAAATTATTCCCTCAATATAAAATGGTATTTTTATAAAAGAGGGTTGAGTTCCAACAAGTTTCATTATTTCGATATCCTCTCTTCTATTATATATTGAAACTGTAATATTGGAGCCAAGGAAAAAAATAAAAATTCCAATAAATATTGAGAATACTGCTATACTTAAGAATGTAAATGTTCTTATTGAAAAAAGCAATTTATCAACAAGGTCTTTAGAATAGAAAAAATCAGATACTTCAGGAATCATTGAAATTTTAGATGTTATTTCATTTATAGAGTAAACTGAATCTGGTTTTACAAAAAAAGTTGGTGGGAGAGGATTGTTTTCAAGATCTTTAAATATAGATTCATACTCAGGATACTCCTTTATTAATTCATCGAGGGCTATATCAGGTGATATATATTTTACAGATTCAACGCCACTTATATCACTAATTTCATTTTCAATCTCTCTTATCCTTACTTCATTTGTATCTTTTTTTAAATAAAAAGATATTTCAATTTTATTTTCTATCCCCTTTTTTACCTCATTTGAATAATTTAAAAAATAGTAAATCATACCAACACTGAATATTGAAACAATAATTACAAAAATACTAATAAAAGTTAAAAAACCAGATCTCATTATATTTATAAAAGATTCTTTAATTTCTCTAAGAAATATTTGGATACTTTTCATACAATTTTTTTCCATCCTTAACATAAAATATCCTCTTATTGTATTTTTTAATTATCTCCTCATTATGAGTTGACATAATCACTGTTGTTCCATTTTCATTTATCTTTACGAACAGATCAACAATATTAAATGAAGTTTTCCAATCAAGATTTCCAGTTGGTTCATCTGCAATTAAAATATCTGGGTTGTTAACAATTGCTCTCGCTATTGATACTCTTTGCATCTCTCCACCAGAAAGAGTATTAGGATATTTGTATATTTGTTCTTCTAAACCAACCACTTTGAGTGTATCTAAAACCCTACTTTTTATAAGTTGTGGAGAAAATCCCTGTATTTCAAGAGGAAAAGAGACATTTTCATAAACTGTTTTCCTTTTGAAAAGTTTATAATCTTGAAAAATCATACTGATTTTCCTTCTTAAAAGATAAACTTTTCCATTATATTTTTTTAAAGAGTCGTTATTAAAGAAAATTTCTCCTCTTGAAGGTTCAATTTCTTTATGAATCAATTTTAATATAGTTGTTTTACCAGCACCTGAAGGTCCTACAATAAATAAAAAATCACCTTTATCCAATTCGAAACTAATATTTGATAGAGCTTCTTTTTCATCATAAAATTTAGAAACTCCAACAAATTTTAACATTTATCAGAGAAATCTTTACAGAAGGTATTTGCAGCAATTGCACCATCTGCACAAGCTGTAATAATCTGTCTTAGCTCTTTTTTTCTTACATCACCAACAGCATAAACAAATTTCTCATTAGTTCTCATTTCACTATCTGTAATTATAAACTCATTTTCATCAAGATTAATTTTATTTTTAAATAAATTACTATTTGGAGTTAAACCAATATAGATAAAAACTCCATTAATATTAAGTTCATAAATTCTATCTTCTTTGATATTTTGTATTATTACTTTTTCAACTCTTTTTTCACCTTTAATCTCTTTTAAAATTGAATTAAAAATAAATTCAATCTTACTGTTTTTAAAGGCTTTTTCTTGTAGATATTGAGCAGCGCGCAATTTATCTCTTCTATGTATAATATATACCTTATTTGCAAAATTAGTTAAATATAATGCTTCAACTATTGCCGAATCTCCTCCTCCAACAACCAAAACATCTTTATTTTTATACAAAAAAGCATCACATATAGCACAATATGATACTCCTTTTCCTGTAAATTCTTTTTCTCCGGGGATATCAAGTTTTTTTGGATTCACACCAGTAGCAATTATTAAACCATCAGATTCATATATAAAAGAATTTGTTTTAGTTTTTTTTATTTCATTATCAATTTCAACCCCCAAGACCTCATCAATTAAAAATTCTACACCAAATTTTTTTGCCTGTTCTTCCATTTTATTAACAAGTTCTGATCCTTTTATTCCTTCTGGAAAACCTGGATAATTTTCAACAATATCTGTTAAGATTGCTTGACCTCCGATTCCAAATTTTTCAATAAGAAGGGTTGATAAGCCAAATCTTTTTGAATATATTGATGCGGATAAACCAGCGGGACCTCCACCTATAATAACAATGTCGTACATAAAATAATGTTAGCCTCCTTATAATCTGAATTAATCTAAAAGTACCTTTATTCCAGGTAACTCCTTTCCTTCAAGAAATTCAAGAAGTGCTCCTCCTCCAGTTGACATATGTGTTACACAGTTTGCATATTCAAACTTATTCAATGCAGAAATTGTATCACCACCTCCAACAACTTTTATATTTGGATTTTTACAAAGAGTTTCGGCAATCTTTTTTGTGCCAAGGGAATATTTTTCCATTTCATAAATACCTAATGGTCCACTCCAAAATATTGTTTTAGCATCTAATAACTCTTCAATGAACATTTCGATTGTTCTTGGTCCTATGTCAACTCCATACCAATCATATGGTATTTGTTCTACTGGAACAATTTTATTATCTGCTCCTTCTCTCAATTCTTCAGTTGTATTAACATCAACTGGAAGAATCAATTTGACACCTTTTTTCGAAGCTAAATCAATTATTTCCAATGCAACACTTTCCATTTCACTTTCATAAATTGAACTCCCAATATTGTATCCTTCTGCTTTGATAAAAGTGAATGCTGCACCACCACCTATTAAAATCGTATCAACAATATTAACAAGGTTTTTTAAAACTCCAATTTTATCTGATATTTTTGCACCACCAATTATTAAAACAAAAGGTTTTTCTGGATTTTTAATCAATTTTGACAAAATATTGTACTCCTTTTCCATTAAAAAACCTGCATAAGAAGGAAGAAGAGTTGGAAGAAGAAAAACTGAGGTATTTGCTCTGTGTGAAACTGCAAAAGCATCACTAACATATATATCACCATATTCACTTAATTTTTCAGCGAATTCTTCAGATTCTTTCTCCTCTTCTTTATAAAATCTTAAATTTTCAAATAGTATCACTTCTCCATTTTTAAGATTATTAATAATATTTTTTGTCTCTTCACTGAAAATATTATCGATCAGAGGAACATTTATACCAAGAATCTCTGAAAGTTTTTCACTCACAGGTTTTAATGAGAGTTCTAACTTTTTTTCACCCTTTGGTCTACCAAGATGAGTAAGAATTATTATTTTTGCACCTTTTTCTCTCATATATTTTATTGTTTGTAGTGTTTCTCTAATTTTTGTGTCATCTCTTATTATTCCATCTTCTTTTAAAGGAACATTATAATCGACTCTATATAATACCCTTTTACCTTCAAAATCTACATTTTTGATTGTTCTTAGAGGCATCTAAACCCCCTTATCAAAAATAAATTTTGTTAAATCTGCAACTCTCACTGAATAGCCCCACTCATTGTCATACCAGGAAAAAACTTTAACAAGATTTCCATCAATAACATCTGTCAATGTTGCATCAATAATTCCAGAGAATTCACTTCCTTTAAAATCTGAAGAAACAACTGGCTCTTCCGTATATCCAAGAATTCCTGATAAATATTTATCAGAAGCTTCTTTTAAAACTCTATTTACATCTTCAGGTGTTGTTGATTTTTTAACTAAACATGTAAAGTCAGTTATTGAAACAGTAGGGGTTGGAACTCTCAAGGCAATTCCATTTAATTTTCCTTTTAATTCAGGTATCACTGTTGCTACTGCTTTTGCTGCACCAGTAGTTGTTGGAATTATATTTGTTGCAGCACTTCTTGCTCTTCTAAAATCTTTTTTGTGTGGAGTATCAAGTAGGGCTTGATCATTAGTATATGAGTGTATTGTTGTCATTAATCCTTTTTCAATTACATAATTTTTATGTAATACTTTAACTACAGGAGCAAGTGAATTAGTTGTACAAGATGCATTTGATATTATATTATGTTTTTTTGGATCATATAAATCTTCATTTACCCCTAAAACTATTGTTACATCTTCATTTTTTGCAGGGGCAGTAATTATAACTTTCTTTGCTCCTACTTCAAGGTGAGCTTTTGCTTTTTCAGCATCTGTAAATACACCAGTAGATTCAATTACGATATCAACATCCAAATCTTTCCATGGTAATAGGTTTATATTTTTCTCTTTGAAAAAGCGAACCTCATTTCCATCAATGATGAATTTATCCTCCTTTAATTCATAGGAAAAATTGTAAATTCCATAATTTGAATCATACTTTAATAAATAAATTAACATTTCTAAATCAAATAAATCATTGACTGCAACAATCTCAATACCAGAATATTTTTTCTTTAAAGCTTTAAAAATTTGTCTTCCTATTCTTCCAAATCCATTAATTGCTACTTTCATTTAAAGCCTCCTTTCTTTTTTAAATATAACAGAAAAACTTGAATTTTTAAAACTATTTACTTCTTCTTTTGCTTTTAGATGGAATGTTGAGTTCATCTCGATACTTTGCAATTGTTCTTCTTTTAAGATAGATTCCCTTTTTTATTAAAATTTTTTCAATTTCTGAATCTGAGTATGGCCTTTTTTTATCTTCTTTATCAACTATCTCCTTAATTAACATTTTAACTTTGGTTCCAAAAACTCCTTTTTTTACCCCCTCTTTTCCAAGTAAAAATTTAAATGGTAATATTCCCTTTGGTGTATCAATATATTTTTCATTTACGATTCTTGATAGTGTAGAAATTGAAAGATTTAAATCATTTGCAATCTCTTTTAAGGTTATAATATTTAAATAACCTGAATTTAAGAAGAAATCTTTTTGTTTATTTACAAGATATTCAGCAACTTTCAAAACCTTTTCCTGTCTTTCAAGTAATAAATATATAAGATCTTTTGCATCTTTTACTTTATTTTTAAAAAATTCCCTCTCCTCTTTTGTCAATTCATAAATTCTTGATTTCATATCGTTATAAAGATTTTCATTGAATTTTACTTTTGGAAAAATTTTGTCATTGTAATAAACTCTTAACTCTTTATTTTCAATTTTTAAATAGACCTCTGGTGTTATGTACATATTAATACTTTTCTCAAGGATATGAGATGGATAAATATATGCTTTTTCTAATTTTTTGTAATATTCTTGATTTATCTCTTGTCCTTTAAGTAATTTATCTATAACATTTTCATATTCTTCTATATCATCTTTTTTGATTTCATTTTCTCTTAATAATTGAATAATTATGCACTCTTTAATATCTTTAGCAAATACTCCAGGTGGATGCATCTCATTTTTTAAAATTTCAAGAACTCTGTTTATCTCTTTTTTATTTTTTTTAATTTGACTTGAAATCAAATCTATTGAAATATTTAAAAAACCATTATCATCTATATTTCCAATCAAATAATGAGCAATCTCTTTTTCATCTTGATTAAAATCAAAAAGCATTATCTGTTCTTCAAGGTAATCTTTTAAAGTTTTTTCTTCCTTAATTAAAGATTCAAAAAGTTGGTAATTTCCTTTATCCTCATTATCAAAATCTTCTAAACCAGGAATTGTATCAAATTTATTATCTTCAAGTTCGATAAAAGGATTTTCCTCCCATCGAGATTCAATGAGTTCTCTTAAATCTAAAATTGGGTATTGAAAAATAGTCATCAATTGGAAAAGATTCTGTCTTAAATATAGATTTTCTGTTATTGAAATAGTTGGTCTTAATTCATTTCTATTCTTCATTCATAAACCTCTCTTTTAATTTAATGATCCTTCTTAATCTATGATTTACACATGATTTAGAAACTCCCATTTTCATAGCAAGTTCATTCAAACTTAAATAAGGATATTTCATTCTTAAATCTATTGTTTCTTTTAATGATGGAGATAAAATTTTTATCAAATCATTCTTTTTTAAATAAATTATAGCATCTTTTGTTTTTAAATATGCATCTATCGTTTTTTTAAGATTTTTCATCTCTAAATTAACATTCTTAGTTAGTTTATTTCTTATATCTTTTATAATTGTATTTTCTAAAACTTGTATATATGAACCTGATGCACCCAAAAAAAGTAAGAATTCTTTAATACTCTCTCTATCCTGTAAATATAATATTATATAATTTTTCCTATCTCTATCCTTAAAATTAAAATGCATAATTTTTAAGATTTCAAATATTTCAAATATCGATGATTCTTTTTGAAATCTTAATTCAAGATAATAACCTTTTCTTGGGTCTCTAACAACTCCAGAGGCTAAAAAAGCACCTCTTATAAATGATTTGATATCTTCTTCACTTTTAGGTCTAAAATGAACTTTTAAATCATTTTCATCTATTATTTTTAAATTTAACAAATCTTTTAATAGTATATTAAATTCTATTTCAAAATATTTTCTTCCTTTTTTTTCAATAATTTTTAGAGATTTATTAAATCCAGCTATTTTTAATAATTTTATGACTCTTCTTGCTATTTCAGGGGATGAAAGTGTAAAATTTATTTTAGTTTTTTCTTTAGTGATTATTATTTTACCAATTGATAAAAGAAATCCCTGAATTTCTGATAATGCTTCATCAGGTTTATTTATATCTATTTTCAATAAATCTCTCTTTACAATTTGTGTAAAGTAATCTATTTTTTCCACTTTAACATATCTTTAAGTAGATCTCTTATTTTTAAATAATTGTGTCTTAAATATCCATTCTCAACAGCAACAAGGTTATCTTTTATAATTTTTAATCCTAATTTTTTTAAATTTTCTTCATCTACTTCAACAGGATAAGAACCTACTTTCTTATACTTATCTAAATAGTATTCTCCAATTTTTCCATTATTAACAATAATATAATCAAAAATATTTTCTCCTGTATATTCATAAATTTTTTGTACATGCATTGAGGCTGTAAAATCGTCTGTCTCCCCCTTTTCTGTCATTAAATTCAAAATATAGACCTTTTTAGCCTTTGACTTTTTTATAGATTCAACTACTGCTGGAAATAGAAGTGGAGGAATTATTGAAGTATACAAACTTCCTGGACCTATGATTATTAACTCTGAAGTTTCAATCTCATACAAAACCTCAAATGCTGGTTTTGCATAAAATGGCTCAAGTGAAATTTTTTTAATTTTTTTACCTCTATTTCTTATATTAGTTTCACCTAAAGCAACCTCTCCATCTTCAAATTCTCCTCTTAAAGTGATTATACTTTCTGAGACAGGTAAAACTTTACCAGATAAATTTAAAGTTTCCTCTAATTTTGTTATTCCATAAATCAAGCTATCCTTTAATTTTATTGAACCTGCAATTATTAAATTACCAATTGAATGCCCTTGTAGAGTTTCTCCTTCTTTAAATCTATATTGGAAAAGATCTTTTAAAAATTCCTCGCTCTCTGAAAGTGCGATTATACAATTTCTCAAATCACCAGGAGGTGGAATTCCAAGTTCCTCTCTCAATTTTCCAGAACTGCCCCCATCATCTGTGACAGTAACTATTGCAACTGGATAAAATGGATACTCTTTTAGGCCTCTTAAAATTGTTGAAAGACCAGTTCCTCCACCACAAGCAACTACTTTTTTTACCTTACTCTTAAATCTATAATTATGAACAATATTTACAACTTCATTTCTTTTTTCTTTTAGAAGTGCAGTAAAAAGTGAGTTCATAAGTTTCGAAAATCCAAAAACTATAAGAAAAATACCTAATAACATATACAGTAAAGCAATCAATCTTGTTAGCCATATTGGGAATTTATAATTTCCTTTCATAAAAATTATTATGTAATCTATAATATATCTCTTAATTATACCCAATCTTGTGAAGTCAAGAATAACCATTAATCCAAGTAGTAAAATTATTAAGCCAATTATCATAAGGAGAATCCATCTCTTTATGTTCATTCCAGGGTATAACCATTTAAAAAAACGTTTTATTTTGTCTTTATTCATTTCCTTATGTCTCTATGAAATATTGTACATCTAAATCCATTCTTTTCCAAAAAATTTTTAGTTTCCTCTGCAATAACTACAGAACGATGTCTTCCTCCTGTACATCCAAAGGATATTATAAGAGAACTTTTTCCTTCATTTATATATTGAGGTATGAGAAACAAAATTAAATCTTTAAATCTAATTAAAAATCCTTTTGTTGCGTCATTAGATAAAACAAAATTTTTTACTTCTTCATCTAAACCTGTAGTGTTTTTCAAATTATCCATATAAAATGGATTTGGTAAAAATCTCACATCAAACATTAAATCTGAATCTAAAGGTATTCCATATTTATATCCAAATGAAATTATTGTTATCGAGATTAAATTACTTTTTTCCTCTTTTAATATTTCAACAATTCTACTTTTTAAATCTGAAAGTTTCATTTCAGTAGTATCAATTACAATATCACTAATCTCCTTTATTGGTTTTAACATATCTTTCTCAATTTTTATTGATGAACTCAATCCTTCTTCACTATATAAAGGATGTTTTCTCCTTGTTTCTTTATATCTTTTTATAAGTATTTCTTCATTAGCATCAAGAAAAATAATAAAAGGATTTATCCCTTTTTTATTAATATCTTTTATTATCTCTGGAAAATTTATATCAAAATCCTTTTCTCTTATATCAAGAGTTATAGCAACTTTATTTACATTTGAAATTCCTTTTTTAAAAATCTCAACAAATTTTTCTATTAAATTTAATGGAAGATTATCTATACAAAAATATCCAATATCCTCAAGAAACTCAGAAGCTTTAGTTTTACCTGCTCCTGAAATACCTGTTATGATAACAAAATTTTTATTTTTTTCCATTACATAAATTTTAACATACTGAAAAATGTATTATAATAATAACTATGAAAAGAGGTGGAAGTATGAAAAGGATTTTAGTCACTTCATTAATATTTATTATAATAGTTTCAATTTTTCTGACATCATGTTCGTCAAATTCTCCAGAAGGTGTACTTAAAAGTTATTTCAAATATATTATGAGAGAAAATTATGAAGAAGCATATAAACTCCTTTCTGGAGATATGCTAAAAGAAAAGGGGAGTTTGGATGATTTTAAAGCATCTTTTGAACTGATGAAACAAAATAATAGAAAAATTACTGGTGTTCGAATAGAAGATGTTGTTTTATCAACAGATAAAAAAAGAGCAAGAGTTCACTTTGTCTTAACAATAAATGAAAGTGGACAGGATGTTGAATATAGAGGTGCCTATATACTTATTCTGTATGATGAAGGATGGAGAATTGAAGGATCAGTTTTTTAAATATGAAAAAAGTTCTTATCAAAGTAAAAAGTGTCAAAGGATTATGTGAAGCAAAATATAAAGTAGGAGACAGTTGGGACATTAAAAATAATGTATTTATACCTGAAAATTTTTGTATGCACGCTTTTTATGTTTTATATCCTTGGATTCAAACATTAAGGATGGGTGGAGAGGTTCCCTGGAACATAAATGGGGAAATAGAAGTTCCCTGTATTGATAAAGACAATTTGGTTATTTTTTCTTTGAAATGTGAATGATAAAATGAAAAGTGACATTGAAATAAACAGAGAATACAAACCAAAAAAAATTGATGAAATTGCTGAATTATTAAAAATTAAAGAAAAATATTTAATTAAATATGGTGATTATATTGCTAAAATTAAATTAGATTTATTAGATGAAATCGAAAAGAACGAAAATGGAAAATATATTCTTATAACAGGTATAACACCGACACCTTTAGGGGAAGGAAAAACAACAACAACTGTTGGTTTAGGACAGGCATTTGCAAAACTAAAGAAAAAAGGATTAATTTCTATAAGACAACCATCATTAGGTCCAATTTTTGGAATTAAAGGTGGTGCACATGGTGGTGGTTATTCGCAGGTCTATCCAATGGATGAATTTAATCTTCATTTCACAGGAGATAACTATGCAGTTTATACAGCACACAATTTACTCGTATCATTTTTATATAACTCTATTTATCATAAAAATCCACTTAATATAGATTTAAATAGTATATCAATCAAAAGAGTTATGGATATCTCTGATAGAGGTTTAAGAAAAATTATTGCTGGTGTTTTTGATAACTATCTTCCTCATGAAAGTGGTTTTGAAATAACATCTGCATCAGAGATAATGGCAATTTTATCTCTATCGAGAAATTTAAAAGAGTTGAGAGAAAAATTAGGAAACATTATTGTTGGTTTTAGATATGATAAAAAACCTGTTTTTTCTGATGATTTAGAGGTCGCTGGTTCCTTAACAGCATTAACCAAAAATGCTTTGATGCCAAATTTAATACAAACAATAGAAGGAACACCTGTTTTTGTCCATACAGGACCATTTGGAAACATAGCACATGGTAACTCATCAATAATTGCTGATTTGATTGGAATTAAAATTTCTGATTATTTGATAACAGAGGCTGGATTTGGAACTGATCTTGGTGCTGAAAAATTTTTCAATATAAAATGTAGATATTCTAAGTTAAAACCAGATGCTGCAGTAATTGTAGTTAGTTTAAGATCCTTGAAAATGCATGGAGGTGTTGGAAAAATATCTCCAGGCAAACCTTTACCAAAAGAGATATTAGAAAAAAATTTAGATGCTATAAAAGTCGGTTCTGAAAATTTAAAAAAACATATTGAGAATATAAAAATTCATGGAATAAAAGTGATTGTCAATCTAAACTATTTTGAAGGTGATGATGAAGATGAGATTAATTTGTTAAGGAAAATTTCATTAGAATATGGAAGTGATGACTTCGTTGTCTCTGAAGTTTATTCAAAAGGTGGCGAAGGAGGAGTTGACCTTGCTAAATCAATAATGAAATTAACAGAAAAAAAGGAAAATAACTTTAATTTTCTATATCCTCTTGATATGTCAATAAAAGATAAAATAAAAACAATTGCAACAAAAATTTATGGTGCTAAAGATGTTAAATTTTCAAATGAAGCAATAAATAAAATTGAACTTTTAGAATCTCTTGGATTTTCTAATCTTCCAATCTGTATGGCAAAAACACATTTATCTTTATCTCATGATTCTAAATTAAAAGGCAGGCCAGACAATTTTATCCTTCCAATTGATAATATTAAAATTTCAAATGGTGCAGGGTTCATTGTTACATACTCTGGAGAGATAAGTACAATGCCATCTTTACCATCAAATCCAATTGGAAAATATATAGATATTGATAATGATGGAAACATTTATGGATTGAAATAATGGGTGAAATAATAGACATAAAGCCACTTAAAGATAAAATTTTAAATGAAATAAAAAATTTGATATTAAAAAATAATTTTAATAAAAAAATTGCTTTTCTTATTTTTTCAGACAACTTTGATGCAAAAATTTTTTTGAACGAACTTAAGAATCTTTTTGATGAGCTTACATTAAAATATAAAGAACTAAATCTTATAGATGAAAAAGAAGAAGATATTATAAAAATTTTGGATAGATTAAATAATAATTGTGAGATAAATGGTATATTACCAATAATACCTATACCAAAAAATATTGATGAACTTTCAATTTATTCGACAATAAAACCTGAAAAAGATATAGATTGTTTGAGTCTAATAAATCTCGGTAAACTTTTTTCTTTTAAACCAAGTTTTATACCATCTGTAGTTAACGCATCTTTTGAAATATTAAAATATTATATTTTGGAAAAATTCAATAATCCTGATTATTTGTCTGGGAAAACTGCTGTTATAGTTGGAAGAAGTATCAATACCGGAAGACCTTTATATATTCTTTCTCTAATGAACAACATGATTCCGATAAATTTACACTCCAAAGTTAATAATTTAGAAAAATTTATAAAACTTGGTGATATTGTTTTTGCATGTTGTGGTGTTCCAGAACTTATTAAGGGTTATATGATAAGAGAGAATTCAATAATAATAGATATTGGTATAAACAAATCAAGAGATAATGAGATAGTTGGAGATGTAGATACAAAAAGTGTTTTAGAAAAAGTAATGGCAGTGACACCAGTGCCAAATGGAGTTGGAGAAATTACAAAATTGATGATTGTAAAAAATTACCTTTTAACATATAGCTTTATCTAAATTTTTTTACTCCAACTTTTTTACAATATTTTTCTATTGGACAAATTGAACATTTTGGAGAGATTGGTGTACAAATTTTTTTTCCAAAATTTACGAGGTAATCATTTAATTCTATCCAATATTTTTTTGGTACTATTTTTCTCAAATTTATCTCAGTATCTTCTGGTTTCTTTGTTTTTACAAATCCTAAACGATTAGAAATCCTATGAACATGAGTATCAACAGCAATTCCATCTTTATTGAAACCTTTTGTTATTACAATATTAGCTGTTTTTCTGCCAACTCCAGGCAATTTTAATAACTCTTCTAAATCATCTGGCACTGAACCGTTATATTTATCAATCAAAATTTTTGATATCTCTTTTAATCTTTTAGCTTTAACTCTGTAAAATCCAATTGAGTATAAAATTTTTTCAAGCTCTTTATCTTCTATTTTTATCAAATCTTCTGGTGAACCAATAACACTAAATAAATTATTAGTAACTTTCTCTGTTATCTCATCTTTAGTTCTTTGCGAGAGTATGCAGGAAATTAATACTTTAAAAGGATCTCTTTCAATTGAAACCTTATCAATTAATGTTTTGTTATTCTCTTTATAATATTCCCTTAATTCTTTTATTATATTTTCTAAATTCACTCTCTCCTATATGGTTTTAAAAGTGCAGATGGAGCAATTGCGTTTCTTGCAACAAGAATTAAAACTACTATTGTTAGGACATAAGGCATCATTAAGAAAAATTGATATGGTATATTAAAACCAATTGCTTGTAATCTTAATTGTAAAGCATCAACTCCACCAAATAAAAGTGAACCTAAAAGAACTTTTGTTGGATCCCAGTTTGCAAAAATTACAAGAGCGATACAAACATAACCTCTTCCTCCTACAATTCCATATAGAAACATATTAAAATATGCAAGTGTAAAAAACGAGCCTGCAAGTCCCATTAAAGCTCCACCTATAATTAATGCAATATATCTTGTTTTATAAACATTAATACCAAGAGCATCTGCAGCCTCAGGATTTTCTCCAACTGCTCTTAGAGATAACCCAAAATTTGTTTTATAGATTACAAAAGAGACTATTGGAACAAGAATTAAAGCAATATATGTTAGAATGTATTGATCGAAAAGGATTGGGCCTATGAATGGTATTTTTGATAAAAATGGAATGGCAAAAGTTTTGAATGTCTCTATTGTTGGAGGTATTTGAGGTGAACCGATAATCTGTCTATAAGTGAAAAGAGATAAACCTGAAGCAAAAATTGTTATACCAAGGCCACTAACATGTTGTGAAACTCCAAGATTTACAGTAAAGAAGGCCATAAGAATTCCAAATAAAATACCAACTAAAATAGCAAATAAAACTCCAAGCCATAAATTATTGGTAAAATATGCTGTTAGAAAAGCCGCAAGTGAACAAAAAAGCATAACACCTTCTATTCCAAGATTCAAAACTCCCGATCTTTCACAAAAAACTTCACCAAGAGTAGCAATAATGAGAGGTGTTGCCATTCTTAAGGTTGCTGATAAAAGACCAATAAAAAAGCTTGCTGTCAATATATCATTCATTCGACCCTCCTGATTCTATACTCATATAACACTAATATTGCAAGTAAAACAAGGAGAGTTATCCCTTGAATAACATCTGCAATAAAAGATGTAACGCCTGTGGCTCTACTCATATATTGTGCACCTGTAATAATGATTGCAAAGAAAAAAGATGAAAATAAAACACCAATAGGATTTAAACCACCAAGCATTGCAATAACAATGCCTGTATAACCATAACCTGGAGAAATGTTTTCTGTTAAGTGGTAGTGCAAACCTGCAACTTCACCAACTCCAGCAAGACCAGCAATTCCACCACTTATAAAAGATGTTATTATTAAAGTTTTAGTAACATTTATTCCAAGAAAATTACTTGCATTTGGATTAGCACCCATTGCTCTAATATTAAACCCAAGTTTTGTTTTTTTGATTATTATATAAACAAGAAAAACTGATAATAATCCAATTATTAATCCAAAATGTACTCTTGATTTTGGAATTAGTTTGGGAAATTCTGCGTTAGGAGATATCATAACTGATTGTGGCCACATAGTTACAGGGTCTCTCCAAGGACCCTCAAGAACTGCTGTAACTAAATATAGAATTATATAATTCATAAGTAAAGTTGTAACAACATCATCGACCTTTAGTTTCGTTTTTAGATAACCAGGAATGAAAGCCCATAAACCACCAGCAATAAAGCCAACAACAATCAGTAATATGATATATAAAAATGGAGGAAGATTGAAATTACTAATTCCCGCCCAGGTTGCAGCAAGGGCTCCTGCATAAAATTGCCCTTCTGCACCAATATTCCAGAATTTTCCAGTAAAAGCAAATGAAACTGCCATCCCAGTCAAAATCAATGGAGTTGCTTTAACAAGTGTCTCCATTAATCCTAATCTTGTACCTAAAGCACCATAAAAAATACTATAAATTGATGTAATAGGATTTTTTCCTGCAAATAAAATTATTATTGAAGAAAAAATGAATGAAATTCCTATAGCAATAAATGGAAGGGCTATTCTAAACCAATTTGGAACAGATTCCCTTTTTTCTAATCTATATTTAGGTAGTCGCATGTAACTCCTCCTTTTTTGTTCCAGTCATCATTAAACCAATCTCTTCTCTTGAAATTTCACCTTTCTCTATTTCACTCTTTTCTATTTCACCTGTAATTTCTCCATTATAAATTACTAAAATTCTATCTGAAAGATTCAATATTTCATCAAGATCCTCAGAAATTAAAAGAATACCTACTCCTTTATCTCTCAACTCAAGTAATTTTTTATGGATAAATTCAGTTGCTCCAACATCAAGTCCTCTTGTTGGTTGAGCAGCAAGAATAAACTCTGGATTCATAGATAAAATTCTTGCTAAAATACATTTTTGGAGATTCCCACCTGATAAAGTTTGTGTTTTAACAGAAATATTTGGAGTTCTTATATCAAACTCTTCAACATTTTTTTTACAAAAATTTTCTATACTTTTATAATTAAGAAATATTCTCCCAGAAAGAGGATTTTTATCGTAACATTCAACTATTAAATTTTCAAAAACAGGTAAATCGAGAATTAAACCAAGTTCCATTCTATCCTCTGGTATTCTTCCAATTCCTAAATTGATCCTCTCTTTTGGTGATTTATTTGTAATATCAATATTTTTAAAAAATATTTTACCTTTTAAAGGTTTTTTAATTCCACTTATTACTTCTTCAAGTTCTTTCTGCCCATTTCCAGAAACTCCAGCGAGACCGACAATTTCACCACCTCTAATTTTTAAACTGACATTTTTTAAAGCTATATGACCTCTATAACTTAAAGCATTGATATCTTTTAATTCAAGAACTACATCTTTCTTTTCAGAAGTTGTAATTGATATGACATCAAATACTTCTTTTCCAACCATTAAAGAGGCAAGTTCCCTTTTATTTGTTTGTTTTGGATCTCTTTCGCCAGATATTTTTCCATTTCTTAAAACTATAATTCTATCACTTATTTCAAGAACTTCATCGAGTTTGTGTGAAATAAAAATTATTGTTTTTCCTTCATTTTTTAAAATTTTTAATGTTTTAAACAATTCTTTGACTTCCTGAGGAGTTAATACAGCTGTTGGTTCATCAAGAATCAATATATCGATATCTCTAAATAAAATTTTTAGTATCTCTACTTTTTGTTTTTCACCAACTGAAAGTTCACTAATTTTTGCATCAGGATCAACAATAATTTCATACTTTTTCATATAATCTTTAATTTTTTCTTTTGCATTTTCTATATTTATAGTGAATTTATTGCTTTTGAGACCTAAAATTATATTTTCAGTAACTGTAAATGGATTTACAAGAGTAAAATGCTGATGAACCATACCAATCCCTAAATTGATCGCATCTTTAGGTGAATTTATATCAACTTTTTTACCTTTAATATAAATTTCTCCACTATCTTTTGTATACAAACCATATAAAATTTTCATTAAAGTTGTTTTCCCTGCCCCATTTTCTCCAAGGAGAGAAACTATTTCTCCTTTATTGGCATAAAAATCAACACCATCAAGAGCTATAACTCCTGGAAATCTTTTTTTAATATTTTTCATTGAAACAATTTCATCCATTTATATCACCTAAAAAAATAATAACAATATAAAAAAGGGGGCAGATTGCCCCCAATTATGTTTTTAATTGAAATTAATCAGATACTGGCACTCCTTCATTTACATCAACTCTGAATACTCCTGAAAGAATAGCATTCTTTTTTTCTTCAACAAGATCTTTTATCTCTTGTGGTAATTTAGTTTCCCAATTATGATATGGAGCAAGTTTTGCACCACCTTTTGCCATCATACAGAAATCTTTGAGATCTATTGCTTCAAAGGTACCATTTTTAACTTGATTAATAACATATTCAACTGTTGGATACATATCCCAAAGTGGACCAGTCACAACTTGATCAGGAGCAAGTTCCCATTGATCAAGTAGACTACCAAAAACAGGTATATTTCTTTCTTTGCAGGCATCTATAACTCCGTATCTTTCTGCGAACATAACATCTGCTCCAGCTTCAATTTGAGCAATTGCAGCTTCCTTAGCTTTTGGAGGGTCAAACCAACTACCTATAAATGTTACTTTAACTTTAGCATTTTTATTTGCTTCTTTTACTCCTTGAATAAAAGCATTCACAATTCTATTAACTTCTGGAACTGGGTATCCCCCTACTACACCAACAACATTGGTTTTTGTTAATTTTCCAGCTATTAATCCACAAAGATATGCTGGCTCATGAATCCAGTCATCAAAAACTGCAAAATTTGGATCAGCAGGTCCACCACCAGATCCAAAAGCAAATGCAATATCTGGATAATCTTTAGCAACCCTTCTTGCTGCTTCTTCATTTCCAAAAGCATCTCCCATTATAATATCAGGCTTTTTATCTGCATATTCTCTCAAAACTCTTTCAAAATCAGTATAACCTACACTTTCTACCCATTTATAATCAATACCAAGAGTGTCTTTTGCTTTTAAAAGAGCTTGGTGTATGCAACCATCCCATGGCTCTTCAATAGGTGTTGCAAAAACTGCGACAACTTGAAGTTTTTTCTCTTCTGTTGGTTTTTCTTCTGGTTTGGCACATCCATTTAGAACAATTAACCCTGCTAACATCAAAAAAAGCAAAATTGTAATACCTTTTTTCATATCCACCTCCTGATGGATTATTAATTTTATTATAATAATTTTAATTTATTTTTTTATGTTGTCAACTTTATTGTTATTGCAAAGTGATATATTATCTAATTCTTTAAAGAGTTAAGATTTGGAAAATTATATCTTTTCTGAAACTATAGGACATTCTGGGTCAGGTAGAAAATAGTCTTTATAATAAAAATAAGAAATTAAGTGACATCCTCCTTTACAAAGAGACAAACCATAACAAGATATGCAGGGCTCTTTTTCGAAATTTCTTAGTTTAATAAATGTATCATCACTGTCCCAAACTTTATCTAAATTTTCAAAGTAAGAAATTATTTGTGGTAAAAAAGAGCAGGGGTGAACAAATCCTTTTTCATCAATAGAAATAAGATAATCTCCAGCACTACATCCTAAACAAGCAAGATTTTCTAAATTCTTTTTATCAGGTTTGTGATACAAAGTGTTAGGAAGAAAAGAGCAATCAATTTCAATAGGAATATTATATTTTAATGAAAGATCTATGCATAATGGGATTAATTCCACATTCTGTTTTTTTGTTAGTTTTAATTCATTATAATTTTTTATCCCTCTTCCATAAGGTTTTAACCTTAAAATTAAAATAGAATCTCCTCCATTATCCTTTACTATTTTTACAAATTCTGAAAGTTTTTCATAATTTAATTTTGTAACTACAAAATTTGCCCCACTTCTTACTCCTATCTTATTTAATTTTTTGAATTTTGGTAAAAGGGAATTTATATCTCCATCTCTTCCTAAATTTTCACTATTTATATCAAGACTTATATTCACCCTTTGAAAAACTTTAAACCTATTTATATTTTCATCATTTATCAATGAACCATTTGTTGTAAGCGATGGCAATACTTCTAAATTATCAGCATATTCTGCAAGTTCAAAAATATATTTGTATGTTAAAGGTTCTCCACCTCCAAAAGCAATTCTAAAAGCACCTATATCTCTTAATTTATCAATAATTTTTTTTCCTAACTCAAAAGGAAGTTCTTCACCATCAATCTTTGAAGATGAGTAACAATAAGAACAGTTAAAATTACATTTTTTAGTTAAATCTAAATGAACTTCAACTGGTGCTGCAAGATAGTTGGATTCTTCTTCCCAAATTTTACCACCATCAAATCCCCTCTCTTTAATAAAATTTCTATCAACATAAACAAGGTATGGTGGCTCCTTAAGTGATATTATTGCTCCAAAAGATTCAAATCTAAATCTCATTTTTTAGGTTGTAAAAGATAAAATTTGCTATCAACAATATTGTAAAAAATAATTTTATCTTCTGATTTATCAACAATATAATTCTCTTGAGAAATATATTTTTCTAATACTTTTCCATCTTTTAAATCAATTACATATACTCCATATGGAGTACTTAAATAACCTTTATCTAAAAGTGATAAAACATAAGAATTTGTTGGAATGACAATTTTAAAAATTTCTTCTCTATCTTTAAGATTATATAAATATAAATCCCTTTTAAATTGTATCAAAATTAAATCTTTATCTTCATTATAATAATATGTTATGTTTCCATTGTATGGACCAAAAGAAATCTCATTATTAATATCATAATCATAGAACCTGAGATATGTTTGAACTGTTCCATTCCTCACTACCTCATTAACAAAAATCCTATTTTTAAACAGTTCAATCAAATCAATGTTTCCCTTTAATTCTACATTTTTAATTAAATTTCCATTTTCATCATATATCTCTAAAACATTTCTATATTTTCCTGCCTCTAAAAGAAATTTATCATTAAGAGAGTAAACTGAAAAAATTTCACCATTTTCTTTTTTTTCTATTATTTTTTCAACATTTCCATTTTTATCAAGAAGATAGAATAGATAGTTACCATAATCTTTATTAATTAGAAGAAATATTTTATTTTTTCCTATAGCCCCTTCATATGCTTCTTGAAGAGAAAAATTTTTAAAAAATATATTGCTTTTTATGTTTAAATCATAAAGATATATTCCATTATTAGTTGCAAAAAATAAAAGATTGTCTTTAAAATCCAATAGACGAGGAAAAGGGGAATTTACATCAGGAATCTCTTCGTTAAATTCAAAAATTTTTTCAAGATTCTCATCATAAAGAAAAATAGAAGGTTTATCATCTTTATTTCCGCAAACAATCATTTTTCTATTTTTAAAGTAATACTCTATATATGCAGAAATACCAGGAACTTCCAAGGTTTTAAAATCTTTTAAATTATTCAAATCAAATATATAAAATTTAATATTTTTTTCTACTTTTCCAGGTTCATAACATTGTATGTAAATTTTACTGTCTATGAATTCTATATTATCGCATTGTCCCTCAAGTTTTGTTTCAAAATATTTCTCAAGATAAAAGATTGGAGCCTCAATATCTTCTCTCTTTTTCTTATTCTCCTCTAATCTTTTTTGAATATTTGATTTTAAATTTATAATTGATCTATCAATATCTTCATAAAAGAATACAAATAATATCGATACAATAAGGATAGCACTTATCTCAACAATAACAATTTTATGGATTCTTTTCATTTTTTTCTTTTAATTTTTTGAACTCATCATCAATTTTTTTTCCTATGAACCCTGATAATGAAGTTACAACTATACCACCAAATAGAAATAGAAGGGTAAGAGCAACGACACCATGACCACTTGAGTTTGGATTTGGATTTAATTTAATTTTAAGAATTTTTCCTCTCATCTTTTCCTCTAAATATTATTATTGTATTAATAATGGAGCTAACTCCATAAATGATTGTTGGCAAAAAGAAGAAGGCATTTGGCTTCCAAGACATTGGATCTTTTGAGTATAATTTCAAAAAAATTAATAAAAAATAGATAAAAAGAAGAGGAGGTAAAAGATATGAAATTTTAATTTTAGGATTGATACTTTTAACTAAAATACCAAAAGAGATTGAGAACCAGATAGGAACAATCAATAACATAAAAATATAATAAAAAAGAAGAGGAGGAGCCAAAATCGCTAAACCATAAGGTATCACTAAAATCATAATAATAGTAATGCCTAATGCTATTAATAAATATTTCCAAATTAAACTTAGAAAGAGTTTTTTCATTTCCTCTCTATAAGTATAAAATAAAATTAAATTTATTCATTATTTTTTATAACAAATTGATAAAAAATTACTATATAAGGTAACAGGCACCTTGTACACTAAAAGTATAAAAAAAATTATTTATGTAACAAAGATGGAAAATATTAATTTTATAATTCATTAAGATTTTATTGAGTTTATAAGTTACTGTTTGTGCTATTATTTCTTGCTTTTACTGATGAATTCATTGAGACCTTTGATAAATTCATCTATATCTTCTACTTTTTTCATAGTAAGTAACTTACCAAGAGTTGTAGGAAAGGATCCAACACAGGATATGCAACTTATTCCATTTTGTATAAAGTATGATACCGCCTCTGGATATTTCTCGACTATTTCTTCAACTTGTGTATCAAATGTAATTATCATTTTTCTCCTCAATTCTTTTATTTATTAGTTAGGATGCAAGACATTGTTATGCACCCTAACTAAATTCCTTTTTTTACTTATACACTTCTAAAAGATTTAACATTAATATAACCCTGTTTTAGATTCGCTAAGATTGATGTAGATATTTTTCTTCTGAGTATAGTGTTCAAGTATCATTTTATGGGTTTCACGACCTATTCCAGACTTCTTATATCCACCAAAAGGTGTGTGTGCAGGAAGATTATTGTAATTGTTTATCCAGATACGCCCTGCCTCAATAGATTTTGATACACGTAATGCCCTGTTGATATCTTTAGTCCAGACAGCACCAGCAAGTCCATACTCAGTATCATTGGTCATTTTGATAACTTCATCTTCATCTTTAAATTTAATCACACAAAGCACAGGACCAAAAATTTCTTCCTGAGCAATTCTCATCTTATTATTAACATTTGTGAATATAGTAGGTTTTACAAAGAAACCTTTATCTAATCCATTTTCAGTGATTCTATAACCGCCAGTAACAATTTTAGCTCCTTCGTTCTTTCCAACTTCTATATATCCTAATACTTTGTTGAGTTGGGCTTCACTTACAAGTGGTCCCATAACTGTATCCTTTTCCCAAGGAAAACCTACCTTGACCTCTTCAAAAATCTTTATAATTTCTGCTAAGAATTTATCATAGATATCTTCATGCACAAATGCACGTGAACCAGCACAGCAGACTTGACCCTGATTTAGAAGTATCCCCATAGCAACTCCTTCAATAGCCTTCTCCCAAGGACAATCAGGGAAAAAGATATTGGCAGATTTACCACCAAGTTCAAGTGTAGAAGGAATAAGTTTTTTAGCAGCTGCATCAGCAATAATATAACCAACCTCTGTCGAACCTGTGAATGCAAGTTTACGAAGATCGGGGTGCTCTAAAAGGTAATTTCCTGTTGTAGATCCAAGACCTGTTACAACATTAACCACACCAGGAGGTAGAACCTTCTCAAGGATCTTTGCAAGTTCAAGTATAGTTAGAGATGTGAAACTTGAAGGTTTTATAACTACTGTGTCACCAGCTGCTATTGCGGGTGCTAATTTCCATGCTGCCATAAGAAGTGGAAAATTCCATGGAATGATTTGACCAACAACTCCAATGGGCTCCCTTAATATTATGCTCATTGTATCTTTGTCGATCATTACAGCTTCCCCTTCTTCAGCTCTTATAACACCTGCAAAGTAACGAAAGTGATCTACAGATAAAGGAACATCTACATTTAATGATTCACGAATTGGTTTACCATTATCCATTGTTTCAATCATAGCAAACTTTTCTTTATCCTTTTCCAACATATCTGCTATCTCTAAAAGTATTTTTGAACGTGTTTCAGGATTTACATCTTTCCAACTCTCAAAAGCTTTCCATGCTGCCTTAACAGCTAAATCCACATCCTCTCTCCCTGCCTCTGTACACTCAGAAAGAAATTCACCATTGGCTGGACAATAAGACTTGAAAGTTTTACCTTCTTTACCATCCACCCATTTCCCATCAATAAATAATTTGTACCTTTCATCCATTGGTTTTTCTTTCATTTTTATCCTCCTCGAAATATATATTTAATTATAAAATAAAATTAAATTTATTCATTATTTTTTATAACAAATTGATAAAAAAATTACTATACAGGGTGACAAGCACCTTGTACACTAAAAGAAAAAAATGCTATAAATGACTTTAATTAAAATTTAGAAGTTCCCTACAATTTGTTTTAAATCATTTACAAGATTTTTAAATTCTAACCTTATTAATCCTAATTTTGCTTCATTATTTAGAATTCCTAATAGAGCAATATTTTGAGAGATATTATAAATAAATATATAACCCTCTTTACCTCTTGCAAATATCTCCTCAAATTCACCTTTTTTAAAATCCTCGATTGCTCTTTCTCCAAGCATTACTAATGAAGCAGAAAGAGCTGCAATTTTTTCTTCTTCTTCCATAGAAAGTGTTGAAGAAATTGGTAAACCATCTTTGCTAATTAGAATTAAAGATTCAACAGTTTTGTCATTGTCCATAAGTTTATTAAACTTTTCTTTTATAAGATTAACATCTTGTATCATTTAACCCTCCTTTAAGGTTTTTTTTATTTTAACATATTTGATTCATATTTAAAACTATCTCTTAATTCTTTATATAGTGGAAATTCCTCACATAAACTCTTTACCTCTTTTATCACGCTTTCTTGAATAGATTCATCAGATGGATTTTTTAAAACTTTAGCAATTAATTTTCCTATAATTTCCATTTGCTCTTCTCTCATACCTCTTGTTGTTAATGCTGGAGTTCCGAGTCTTATTCCACTTGAAACAAAAGGTTTTTCAGGATCATAAGGAATTGTATTTTTATTAACTGTTATATTGACTTTACCTAATAAATTTTCAGCATCCTTACCAGTGATTTTAAATGGTCTTAAATCTACAAGCATAAGGTGAGTATCTGTTCCATCTGATACCAATCTTGCTCCTTCATTTTTCAATGTTTCAGCTAATTTTTTAGCATTTTTAACAATTTTTTGTTGGTAAGTTTTAAACTCCTCACTCATTGCTTCTTTAAAGCACACAGCCTTTGCAGCAATCACATGCATAAGTGGACCACCCTGTATTCCAGGAAAAACATTTTTATCAAGATCTTTTTTATAAATCTCTTTTGTTAAAATAAATGCTCCTCTTGGTCCTCTTAAGGTTTTATGGGTTGTTGAAGTTATAAAATCTGCAGAATTTACAGGCGTTGGATGTAAACCTGTAGCAACAAGACCAGCAATATGAGCAATATCTGCCATCAAATAAGAATTACTTTCATTTGCTATTTCTCTGAATTTTTCAAAATCAATCTTTCTTGGATATGCAGAATATCCTGTAACAATAACATTTGGTTTTTCTTTCAAAGCAAGTTCTCTTACTAAATTAAAATCGATAGTTTCATCATCTTTGTTTACTCCATAATAAACAACTCTAAAAAATCTGCCTGAAAAGGAAACAGGACTTCCATGTGATAGATGACCTCCATGCGAAAGTTCCATTGAAAGAATAGTATCTCCTGGGTTTAAAACTGTAAAATATACAGCCATATTTGCCTGTGTACCAGAATGTGGTTGAACATTTGCATGTTCTGCACTAAAAAGTTTTTTTGCTCTATCTATTGCAAGTTGCTCTGCTACATCAACAAATTCACAACCTCCATAATATCTTTTTCCTGGATACCCTTCTGCATATTTGTTTGTTAAAGGAGAACCAAGAGCAGAAAGTACTGCGGGGCTAACAAAATTTTCTGAAGCAATTAGTTCAAGATTGTTGTGTTGCCTTTCTATCTCATTGTATATTGCTAAAAAAACTTCTGGGTCTGTTTTTCTTAAGTTTTTAATCATTTATACCTCCTCTTTAATCTTCTTTATCATTTTATAACAAAATTAAATAATTTTAGTTTAAAATTTTTTATCCTTTTTCTTGTTAAAATAATAATGTGAGAAAAAAGTTTATCGATATTATAAAGAATATTGATTATCCATATACTTCAGCAATAGTGAACAATGAGAGAATTGGTTTTCTTGATGAAGTAGATGAAAATAGCAAATATGAATTAATAAAAATAGATGATATGGAGGGTATGAGAACATATGAAAGGACACTTACATTTCTTATATCATATATTTTTAATGAATTCTATAATTTGAAAATAGAGATAAAGCACTCTTTTGGAGATGCTATATATGCAGAAGTTCAGGGAGAAAATAATATTGAAGAGATAATTCCTAAAATTAAAGAAGAGATGAATAATTTAATCAAAAAAGATATTACGATAAAAAAATTAACTTTAAGGAAAGAAGAGGCAAGTGATTTACTTTTTAAAGCAAACAGTAATTATGAACCTAAATTAATAAAATATCTATCAAAAGACACTCTTAATCTTTATTCAATTAATAATTATTATTCATATTTTTTAGGACCTCTTCTGCCAAAAACAGGTATGATAAAAGTATTTGATATAACACCTTTTAAGAGTGGATTTTTAATTATTCTTCCTGACAAAAAAAATTTTTATAAATTAGGAAAGATAAATAAAAGTAAAAAATTATTTTCTACTTTTGAAGAATCAAAAAAATGGGCGTGTTCACTTGGAATAAAATATGCTGGAGATTTGAATGAAAAAATTGTAAAAAATGAAATAATTGAACTTATTCTTTCCCAAGAAGCACTTCATGAAAAAAAGATTGCTGAAATTAGTGAAATGATTAGGAAAAAAAATTCTAAACTAATACTTATTTCTGGTCCAACATCATCAGGTAAAACAACTCTGAGTAAAAAATTAAAAATTTATTTAAAAGTTTTAGGATTAAATTCAATATCAATATCTACTGATAATTATTTTTTTGATAGAGATAAAACTCCAAAAAGAGAAAATGGAGAACCAGATTATGAATCTATAGATGCAATTGACCTTAATTTATTGCAGAAACACTTAGATTTATTAATTGATAACCAAAGTATAGATTTACCAAAATTTAACTTTGTTACTGGGAAACAAGAGATTGGAGAAAAAATAATACCTCAAAAAAATAACATAATAATCATCGAGGGTTTACATTCAATTAATCCTGTATTGACAGAGAAAATCAAAGACTCATTAAAATTTAAAATATATATAAGTCCTTTAACCCAGATAAATTTTGATAACCTGAATAGAATTCCAACTCGTGATGTCAGATTGATAAGAAGAATTGTTCGAGATAATGTTTTTAGAAAAATTACTCCAAAAGAAACGATTAATAAATGGTCAGATGTGATAGGAGGAGAGGAAAAAAATATATTTCCATTTCAAGATGATGTTGATACAATGTTTAATTCATCTCTATTTTATGAACTTCCAGTATTGAAATTTTTTGCCGAAAAAGATTTAATGAGTATAGAAAATATTGATAAGGAATATTATAAGGCATCAATATTGATTAATTTTTTACAACATTTTGCAAGTTTATCAGATGATTATGTACCAACAACATCAATCTTAAGAGAATTTATCGGTGGAGGTCTTATTAATGCTCAATAATATCTTTTTTATGAAGTTTTTTGTAATAACTTTTTGCTAATCTATGCGCCTCATCTCTTACTCTTTGAAAAAGTTGTAATACATTCGAATCTTTAGGAAGAATAATTTCCTTATCAAAGTCTTCATAAAAAAGGGTTTCAAACTCTTTGGCTAATGCAATAAATTTACATGGTAAATTTAACTCTTCCTTAACTTTTAATGCTACATTTAACTGTCCTCTCCCGCCATCTATTAATATAAGATCTGGTTCCCATGGAAACTCTTTATCATTTTTATGTAAGAATCTTCTTATAAATACCTCTTTTAACATAGCATAATCATCCGGTTTATGGGTTAAATTTATTTTAAATTTTCTATAATATTCTTTTTTTTCTTTACCATTATAGAAAACAACAAGTGATCCAACAGCATATTTACCAGAGATATTTGATATATCATATCCTTCAATATATTCAGGAACTTTTTGTAAATTTAATAGCTCTTTAATTTCTTTAAGTGTTTCTTTATCTTTTGAAAAGTATATTTTTTGAAAATGCTCTTTTGCATTTTCTTCTGCAAGTTTCAAAATATCTTTTTCAAAACCACTTTTTGGTATTTTCAATTTCAAGTTTTTCTTAAATTTTTCTTTTAAAAATGTTAACAGTTCATAATCATTTTCTAACTTATAATTAATAAAAATTGTGTCTGGAATATCAATTTTTTTTGAATAATACTCAGATATAAAGGATATCAAAATTTCAGATTCACTACCTTCTCCAACTAATTCATAAGGTTTTTCGAAAACCAATCTACCGCCCCTAATCTCCATAAATTCAATCAAATTTAGATTTTTTTCTTTATAAAGGTAAACAACATCGAAAGATTTATTTTGAGTTGTTATAACTCTTTGATTATAAAAAACCTTATCAATTGATCTTATAATATCTCTTGTAATCGCTGCTTTTTCAAAATTTAAATTATTTACACTCTTTTGCATATCTTTTAATAAAGAATCCTTTAATTTTTTATAACTATTTTTTATTAAAAGAATAAAATCATTAACAGATTTTAAATAATTTTCTTTAGAAATATTATTTATACAAGGGGCAGAACATTCTCCTAAATCGTAATAGATACATTTTTTATCTGGTAATTTTTTTTCACATCTTCTTATTTTAAACAGTTTTTTTCCTAAAGAGACAACTCTTCTCAAAGATTTTACATCAACAAAAGGTCCAAAATAGATGGAATTATCTTTTTTTAGTTTTCTTGTTATCTGTATATATGGATATTCATCCATAACTATTTTTAAATATGGATATGATTTATCATCTTTCAATCTTACATTGAATTTTGGTTTGTATTTTTTAATAAGATTTGATTCTAAAAGAAGAGCTTCTTCAGGAGAAGATGTCATAATATAATCAAATGATTCTATGCTATTTCTCAACATCTCATCCTTAGGAAATTCTACATTTTTTAGACTAATATAACTACTCAACCTATCTTTAAGAGAGGTAGCTTTTCCAACATAAATTACCTCTCCTTGTTTATTATAAAAAATATAAACTCCAGGTTTTTCTGGAACTTTGATTAAATCATCCTTCCACTTCATAATTACATTTTTCATTGTATTATAAATTTATGAAAAAAGTAGTGGTTATTTTTGGTCCAACAGGAGTAAAAAAAAGTGAAATTGGAATTTTACTTTCAAAAGAGATAAATGGAGAAATAATCTCCTTCGATGCTTATCAAATATATAAATATATGGATATAGGAACAAATAAAATAAGAAAAGAAGATATGGATAATATCCCACACCACTTAATTGATATAGTTATGCCTAATGAAACTTTCTCTGCTGGATTATTTAAAGAATTCGCTGAAAAAGAAATAGAAGAAGTTTTGAAAAGAGATAAAATTCCAGTTTTAGTTGGTGGGACAGGTTTATATATGAGAACACTTCTTTATTATGAACCTCCAAAAAAAGATGAGAAGATAAGAGAAATTTTGAATAAAAAATTAGAAAGATTTGGATTAGAAGAAATGTACAATGAATTAATAAAAGTTGACCCTTTTTATGCAAATAAGATAAATAAAAATGATAAAAAAAGAATAATGAGAGCTCTTGAGGTTTATTATATTTATAAAAAACCATTTTCTGAGTTTTTAAAGGAAGAGGAAAGATATGATTCAATTAAGTTTGGAATTATTATGGAAAGAAAAGTTCTTTATAAAAACTTAGAAGATAGAATAGAAAAAATGTTTCAAAATGGATTTATCGAAGAGGTTAAATTTATAAAAGAAAATTTTGGTTTTTCCTATACATCAATAAAAGCGATTGGATATGAAACAATACTACAATACTTAAATGGTAATATCAATCTCGAAGATTGTAAAAAATTGATATTGAAAAAAACAAAAGATTATGCAAGAAGGCAGATAATATGGTTAAGAAAAGAAAAAGATATGATAATTATAGATAGAACTAATAAAGATGATAAAATAGTGATAAATGAGATTAGAGAGATTATAAAACAGAGATGGAAGATTTAATTAAAAATTTAGAAAAAGAAATTAAATCAAAATTTGAGGAAATTGAGCGAATTGGAGAAAAAAATTTTATTAAAGTTCTGAGCTCTTTCAGAAAAAATGGGGTAGTTGAAAGTGATTTTTTTGATTCAACAGGATATGGTTTTAATGATGTAGGAAGAGAAAAACTTGAGAGAGTTTTTGCAGAAATATTTGATTGTGAAGATAGTTTAGTTAGATCTCAAATAGCATCTGGAAGTCATGCAATTTCAATTGTTTTCTTTTCCTTATTAAAACCAGGTGATGAATTAATCACTATTACTGGTGAACCATATGATACAATTCAAAGAATAATTGGAACAAAAAAATCTCCACTTTCTTTAAAAGATTTGGAAATTAATTATAAAGAGCTCAATATCATAGAAGATGATATTGATTTCAGGAAAATCATTAATGATAAAACAAAAATGGTTTTTATTCAAAAATCTATTGGCTATGGTAAGAGAAAAAAAACTCTATTAAACAGTGAGATAAAAAACTATATAAAAGAGATAAAAAATATAAAAGAAGACACTATTATTTTTGTTGATAATTGTTATGGTGAATTTGTAGAAGAAAATGAACCAACATCGGTTGGAGCAGATATTATTGCAGGTTCATTAACTAAAAATCCTGGAGGAGGGATTGTCCCATTTGGAGGATATATAGCAGGTAAAAAAAATTTAATTGAAAAATGTTCATCTCTTCTATCATCACCTGGAATAGGTAAATATGGTGGTGCTCAAATTAATTTTAAAAGATTAGCATTTTTGGGTCTTTTTTTAGCACCACACTTTGTAAAAGAGACACTAAAAGGTATGGTCTTTGCTTCAAAACTTTTATCACATTATAATTTTAATGTTTTTCCAGAATGGTTTGAAAAAAGAGGAGATATAATATTAGGAATTGAATTTAAAGATAAGAATAATTTAATAAAATTTGCTCAATTAATACAAAAATATTCTCCTGTTGATTCAAATGCAGTTCTTGAACCATTAAAAGAAGATTTTTATAATTATGAAGTTATAATGGCAGGTGGAACATTTACTCAGGGTTCGTCAATTGAGTTATCTTTTGATGCACCAATTAAGGAACCATATATTGGTTACTTACAGGGTGGGTTGATGTATGAATATATAAAATATGTTATTATTAAAATTGTAGAAGAATTTAAAATAGTTTAAAAATGAGAAATTCAACTACTGAAACTAAGAAAAGGTATTTGCTTTATAAATTTTTAATAATCATTATTCTTTTTTTCTATTTTTTTAATATTTATTCTATTGAAAGTCAAAATCTAAAAAGAATAATTACAATTTTGTGTTTTTGTTCCATTTATTCTCTAATATTTTATATATTTATTCAACAACTCTCAAAATTATTTTTTTATGATTTATTAGAAAGTCTATTAGATATAATATCAATAACTTTTTTATTAAATTTATCAGGTGGTTTAAATAACATATTGATTTTATTATACCTTTTATCAATTATTAGATTTATTGACAATAACAAATTTTTAACTATTAATTTTGTTTTATGCACTTTATCAATACTATTTTTATCAATTTTACAAAAAAATTTTATTTTACCAATTTTCTTTACAGTTTTTATTTTAATGGTTATATTTTATTTTTATTTTAAAAGAAAAGAAAATTGTGAATTAAGAGAAGGTGAATCTAACTCTTCTGAAAGAAAGCTTAATGAGATATATAACCTATCAGAGGTACTAATTAAATCTAATGATTTAGACAATCTTCTTAATGAAGTGTCAAATTTTTTAAATAAATTCTTTGGTTTCGAAAATGTTTTTTTCTATCTTTTAGATGAAACTAAAGAAAACTTAATTTTAAGAGGGACTATCAATAAGAGAAAAGAGGAAGTCGGTTTTAGAAAAATTAAGCTTGGCATAGGAGTAGCATCGATACCTTTTGAAACAAAAAATTGGCTTTATGTTGATGATGTAAATAAAAAATAATAGATATATTAAAGTTTACAATAATGTAAAATCCGAGTTTGTATATCCAATAGAAATAAAGGAAGAGATAGTTGGAGTTATGGGTATTGAGAGCGAAAGAAGTTTAGATGAAAACGAAATAAAAATATTAATAACAATTGGAAATATTATTAATATTTCTATTGAAAAACTAACCTCAATGTCTGAAACAAAAAAGAAAATGGAGTTTATTTCTCTTATAAATCAAATATCAACCTATCTTGTCTCTTCTCTTGATTTAAATGAAGTAACTAAAAAAATTGTCGAGATATTAACTAAACATTTTTCTTATGATTATATAGGAATTTTATTGAAATTTGATGATAAATTAAAGGTAATTTATTCAGTAGGTTTTAAAACTCCTGATTTGGAAATAGATATTAATTCTGAAAAAGGAATAGTAGTTCATAGTTTTCGTGATAAAAAAACAATAATTGTAAATGATGTTACTAAAGATGATAGATTTATTCAGGATACAAATTCTAAATCTGAAATGGCTGTACCCATTATTTTTGAAAAAGAAGTAATTGGAATAATAAATATTGAATCTCCAATATTAAATAGGTTTACAGAAGATGATAAAATTCTAATTGAAACTCTTTCAAACACAATTGGTATAGCAATTATGAATGCAAGATTCTTTGAAGAAACAAAAAAATTAGCAATTACAGATTCATTAACTGGCCTTGGAAACTACAGATATCTGATTGCGTCAGTAACTAAAGAGATTGAAAAGGCAAAAAGATATAATTTACCAATTTCATTAATCTTTTTTGATTTAGATAATTTTAAAAGAATCAATGATACAAAGGGACATGAGGTTGGTAATATGATATTGATAAAAGTATGTGAAATTATAAAGGAAAAAATCAGAAGTTCAGATTATGCATTTAGATATGGTGGTGATGAATTCATTATTTTATTACCTCTTACTGATAAATTAACCTCAAGGGAAGTTGCAGAAAGAATAAGGTTGGAGATAGAAAAAACAGAGGTTAGTGGAGCTAAATTATCAGCAAGTTTTGGTGTTGCGTCTTATCCAGAAGATGGTTTTAATTGCTTCGATTTAATAGGAAAATCAGATAAATTTGCTTATATTTCAAAATCCTATGGAGGAAATAGAATACACTATTAATTCTATTCTCCAATTATTCCATTAACAACTTTTTCAAAACTATTGTCGCACCAATTTTCTATATAATTTTTTATCTCATCAGCTTCATTTTTGACAGAATCAACAAAATTTTTATTTTTAATAGATTTTAAATTTATAATCACATTTAGATAACACGATAGAACCCCGCTTTTTAAATTTAAAATTGAAACTCCGATATCAGAAATTGCATTTTTATTTCCCTTTTCTATTAAAATATTCAAAAAGGGTATAATCTCTTTCGATAATCTCATAGATTGCAAAGGAATTGAAGTTGCTCCTTTAAGAGCCTCTTCTATTTTTTGTTTTCTTATATTTTTTTCTTCATCACTATTTTTAGGTAGTTTATAAGCTTCCATCACAGAATTAAAACTTTCCTCATCTTCATAAGATAAATTTAAAAATTTATCTTTTAAATCTTTTAAATCATCAATATAATTTTCTAATCCTTTTGTTAAACCACACACCATTGCTGTAAGTGATGCTGAAAAAGATAGTAAAAGATTGCCTACACTTCCTCCTCCTGGAGTCGGAGATGGAGAAGACAACTCTTCGAGATATTTTTTAATTGATCTATCTTCCATAAATCCTCCTAAATAGGTAATAAAAAATCCAATCATATTATAATATAGATTCAAAATTATTATTAAAATTAAAAAATAATTATTTTTATATTGATTTATTGTGATAAAATATCTTTAGAATATTTTAGGAGGTGAATAATGCCTGGACCAATTATCGATCATGATAAGTGTAATGGAGATGAAGAGTGTTTTAATGTATGTCCATCAGATCCGAATGTTTTTGAAATTAGAGGAGAGGGTGATAATAAAAAATCATATGTTGTCAATCCAGAAGCATGTATTGAATGTGGTCTATGTGTTGATGCTTGTCCAACTGGTGCAATAACATTGGAGTAATTTTGAGGGGATATGTTCCCCTCTAACTGGATGGGTGGCCGAGTGGTTGAAGGCACCGCACTTGAAATGCGGTAGGTGGTTAAGTCTGCCTCGCGGGTTCGAATCCCGCCCCATCCGCCAGGTTAAATAAAATGCCTGCAAATTTACCGCCACAATTTTATGAATTAGAAAAAGAGTATAGAGAGAAAAAAGACATTGAAGAAAAAATTGAGATTTTAAAAAAAATGTATGCTGTTATGCCCAAGCATAAAGGTACAGATAAGTTACAGGCAGATATTAAAGCAAAAATATCAAAATTAAAAGAAGAGTTAGATTATCAGAAAAAAAATAAAGGGAAAAGAATCTCTTTTTATATTGAGAAAGAAGGGGCTGGACAAATTACAATTGTTGGTCCAACAAACAGTGGGAAATCAACTCTATTTGTTTCATTATCAAACGCCTTTTCTGATGTTGCTCCATATCCTTATACTACAATAAATCCTATTGTTGGTATGGCAAATTATGAAGATATTAAATTCCAATTGATAGATTTACCACCTTTAACAAAAGAGGTTGATTTTACAATTATTGATATAATAAGAAACTGCGATTTGATTTTAATTGTTCTCTCTTTTGATATAGATTATATTAATGAATTCAACAATATAATATCAATATTAAATGAGAAGGGAATAAATGTTCTTGGAGAGGGAGTAAGCGATGAATCAATCTTTGGACCATTAAATAAAAGAGGAGTTATTTTTGTTAATAAATCAGATTTAGTTGATGAAAAAAATATTCAAAATTATATAAATAATTTAAAAACAAATATACCTATTGTTTATGGCTCTTCATTATTAAATTATAATTTGGATAAGCTTTTAAATAAAATTTTTGAGGGTTTGAATATAATAAGAGTTTATACAAAAGAGCCTGGAAAACCCCCAGATATGAAAGATCCATTGATTTTAAAAAAAGGTTCTAATGTTATTGACGCAGCAACAAAACTTCATAAAGAGATTGGAAAAAATTTAAAATTTGCAAGATTATGGGGCTCAAGTAAATTTGATGGACAAAGGGTAATGAAAGATTACATATTACAGGATAAAGATATAATAGAGTTTCATACAAAATGAAGAGAACAAAATTTTTTATTTTTCTCATTATATTATTTCTAATATTTTTATTTTTTATAAATGTAAATTTTATAAAATTTATAAAAATTTATTATGTTCAATTGATAATTCTTTTTATTCTATTTTTAGTTCTTATAGTTTTCTTTAAAATAAAACCATTTATATCATTTCTAATAATCTTTATAATCTCTTCATTTTATTTTTATATCTATCCTAATTTTATTCAAAAAAATTTTATTAATTTTTCTGAAACATTTTTTGTAGAAGAAAAAGAAAATGTTAATGAAATAAATTTGGATATCTCTTTAAGTTCTGGAAATTTGAAAATAGACAGCGACACAGATAAAGAAAAATTAATTTTTGATTATAACTCAAAATATAAAATATTTATATCATCTAATGTAAAAAATGATATTTTAAATTATGAAATATTTGAGAATCCTGTTTTTAATAGAGTTGATTTATCTGATTCAGAGTGGAGTTTAAAAATAAATAAAGATATAATTACGAATCTAAATATTAAAACAGAATGCATTAATGGTCTTTTAGATTTGAAAAATTTAAAGATTGGAAAATTAGATCTTATTGCTAAATCAAGTAGAATTGATTTGTATCTTCCTGAAAAAGAAGGAACTTCATTTTTTAATCTTAAATTTGAACCATCTATAATAGATATTTATATACCTGAAAATTTCTATATTGAAGTTGATTCAAAACTAACTCAATCTGTAACAAATATATTAGAAGTTGGATTTAAAGAAAAAGAAAAAAATGTTTATTATCTTGATAGTGGAGATAAAGGTAAGATATATATAAAGTTGTCTGGAAAAAATTTAAATATAAAATTCAATTTTATTCAAGATTAAATTTTGCATTTCGATTAATGACATTTGTTCTATAATTTAAATTATGAAAAAGATAAAATTTTTCAAATGTGTTTTATGCGGAAGAGAATTTGAAGAAGATGAAATAACTTATACCTGTCCATTTTGTGGTCAAGATGGAATACTCCAAACATACCTTGATTATGAAAATATAAAATTTAGTAAAAATGTTTTATTAGAAAGAGAACACACTATTTTAAGATACTTTGAACTTTTGCCTGTTGATAATTTGACTGGATTTCCTCCATTGAATGTTGGCTATACACCAATCTATAAACCTGAAAGATTGTCTAAATATTTAAATTTAAAAAATCTTTATATAAAAGATGATGGTAGAAATCCGACTGCATCTTTTAAAGATAGAGCATCAGCCCTTGTTATTAAAAAAGCAGTTGATAAAGGTTATGACACTATTACAACAGCTTCTACAGGAAATGCAGCCTCGTCACTCTCTGGATTAGCAGCAAGTATGGGTTTAAAAACATATATTTTTGTTCCTGAAAAAGCTCCAAAAGCAAAAATAGCACAACTTCTAAATTTTGGTTCAAATGTATTTGCAATAAAAGGGACATATGATGAGGCTTTTGATCTTTGTATTAAATCAAGCGAAAAATATGGTTGGTACAATAGAAACACTGCATACAATCCGTATACAATTGAAGGTAAAAAAACAGTCTCTTTTGAAATATGGGAACAACTCAATTTTTCTGTTCCAGATAAAATTTTTGTCTCTGTAGGAGATGGTGTTATCTATAGTGGAGTATATAAAGGTTTTTATGATCTTTACTCAATGAAATTAATTGATAAAATTCCGCAGGTTATAGGTGTTCAAGCAGAAGGTTCATCACCAATAGTTAAAGCTTTCTTAAATAAAAAGGAGAGAGTAACTCCAATAGAAAATCCTCAAACAATTGCTGATTCAATTTCAGTTGGTTATCCGAGAAATGGAACAATGGCTTTACAATTTGCAAAAAAATATAATGGGGATTTCATTTCTGTTTCAGACAGAGAAATACTTGAATCAATACCTATTCTTGGAAAATTAACAGGAATTTTTAGTGAACCAGCAGGTGTTGCTTCACTATCAGGTTTAATAAAAATGGTACACAAAGGAAAAATAAAAGAAGATGAAAAAATCGTTGTTCTAATAACTGGAAATGGTTTAAAAGATATAGAATCAGCAATAAAAGCAGTAGGTGAACCATATTACATAGATAATGATATTAATGATGTAAAGAAATATGTGATAAAATAAAAAAAAGGAGGTGCAATATGGCAGAAACATTTTGGGATAAAGTTAAAAAAGGTATAAAGGTTAGTACAGAAAAAACAAAAGAATTTGCAGCAATTGCAAATTTAAAAGGTTCAGTTTTTACTCTTGATAACAAGAAAGGTGGTAAGTTTAAAGATTTAGGTCTAAAAGTTTATTCTCTTTATAAAGAGGGAAATTCTCCAGAAAATATTTTTAAAGAGGTTAATAATATTCTTGAAGAGATAAAAAATATTGAAAATGAAATTAAACAGAAAGAGGAAGAAATAGAAAAGATAAGAAGTGAATCAAATATAAAAGAAGAAGAGGTTAAAGAGATTGAAGTTGAAGTAAAAAAAGAGGTTAAAAAAGAAGAGGCTGAAATTGAAGTAAAAAGGGAGGCTGAAGAAGCAGAAAATAGTAAGAAGAAGAAAAGGCAAGAATAAATATGGATAATATAACTAAAAATTTTATTGAACTCTGTAAGATACCTTCTCCTTCAGGAAATGAAGAAAAGGTAAGAGAAAAAATAATTGATATGTATAGTGATCTTGGAAAATGGGAAGTAGATTCTATTGGAAATATGTATCTTTCTATAGGAGAAGGTGAAAAATCTCTTCTTTTGAATGCTCATATTGATACAGTCCCCGTTGATTCAGACAAAATAAATGTGATACTGGATAACAATATAATTAAAAGTGATGGAAAAACAATACTTGGCGCAGATGATAAATCTGGTGTTGTTGCAATACTTGAAGGAGTAAGAAAAAAGAAAAATGAAATAAAAGGTAGATTAGATGTTATTTTAACTGTCCAAGAGGAAACTGGTTTAAATGGAGCAAAAAATATTAACACCTCATTAGTACAAGCTAAAAAGGGTTATGTTTTTGATTTGCATAACCCTCCTGGAGATATTGTAAATGTTTCACCTTATCATAATACTTTTAAATTTTTTATCTATGGTAAAGCAGCACACGCAGGTGTTGAACCAGAAAAAGGTATCAATGCAATTTCCCTATCATCAAAAGCTATAAGTAAATTAAAAATAGGAAGAATAGATGATGAATCAACTTCAAATGTAGGTTTTATTAAAGGAGGTTCTGCCACTAATGTTGTACCAGATTTTGTAGAGATTTGGGCTGAAGCAAGAAGTAGAGACGAAGAAAAATTAATTAAGATAAGTGATGAAATCATTGATACATTTATAAAAGAGGCTGAAAATGACGGTGGAAAAATAGAATATAAATTAAATAGGGAATATAATGGATACAAATTTGATGAGGATGATAAACTCATAAAAATAATAAAAAAAGTTTTTGATTCATTAAATATTAAACCAAATATAATTTCTACAATGGGTGGTTCTGATTCTAATGTATTTAATGAAAAGGGAATTAAAACAATTGTCTTATCTACTGGAATGAACAATGTTCATACAAAAGAGGAATATATAAAAGTTGAAGATCTTCTTACTTCAGTAAAAGTTGTAGAAAAGATAATTGATTTTTATTTCGAAAATTAATGGAAAAAAAAATCTCTGAAGAAGTTGTTTTCAAAGGGAATCTTCTTAAAGTTATTTTAAGAAAAGTTATAATAAATGATAATAGAGAAACTTATAGAGAAATTGTTTATCATCCAGGTGCTGTTGGAATAATTTCTTTAACAAAAGAAAATAAATTAATTCTTGTTAAACAATACAGATCGCCCTTTGAAGATTATTTAATTGAAATACCTGCAGGAAAACTAAAAGAAAATGAAAATCCATTAGAATGTGCAAAAAGAGAACTTCTTGAGGAGACGGGTTTTTCAGGAGAAATGGAAAAAATTGGAATCTATTCAACCTCTCCTGGATTTTCAAATGAACTGATATATATTTTTTTATGTAAGAATGCAGAATATGAAACAGATAGATATAAAAAAATAGGAGAAATTGAAAATTTGATATTTCTTAATATTGATGAAGCAAATAAACTACTTTTAACTGGAGAAATTAAAGATTTAAAAACAGCATTCTCTATAATTTATATAAATGAAAAATTTAAATTTTTTTGATAATTTTTTAAGTTATATTGAACTTGAAAAAGAATATTCAAAAAACACAATATCTTCATATAAAAATGATCTTGATGACTTCAAAGAATTTTTAACCAAAATAGATAAAGACCCTATTGAAATAGATAAAAAAGATATATTTAATTACCTTGTTTTTTTATCAAAAAAGAAACTTAAGCCAGCTTCATTAAGAAGAAAAATATCAGCATTAAGATCTTTTTATAAATTCCTTATTAGAGAAGAACTAATTGAAAATGATCCAACGATAGATTTAACTTTACCAAAAAAAGATAAGGTTTTACCAGATGTAATTTCAGTTGAAGAGATAGAAAAGTTGGTAAATATAATTCCTGAAAAAGGATTTAAAGGAAAAAGAGACAGGGCATTAATTGAACTGTTATACAGTTCAGGATTAAGGGTCTCAGAAATCATAAATTTAAAAATAAATGAGATTGATTTGAAAAATGGATATCTAAAATGTTTTGGAAAAGGTAGCAAAGAAAGAATTGTACCTTTTGGTTCTTTTGCTAAAGATCTTTTAATAGAATACATTGAAGAAAGAGATAAAAATAATATAAATAGCGATTTGTTGTTTGTCACAAAAAAAGGAAAAAAAATAGTTAGACAAGAGATAAATAATATATTAAATAGATATGCAAAAAAATCAAAATTAAAGAAAAAGATTCATCCGCATATGTTGAGACATTCATTTGCCACTCACCTTCTTGAGAGAGGCGCTGATTTAAGAAGTGTTCAGGAACTTTTAGGACATGTTGATATCTCAACAACTCAAATATATACACATTTAACAAAAGAACATTTAAGAGAAGTTTATATGAATTCACATCCTTTATGGAGGAAAAATGATAAAAAGAGTGATACTAATAATTCTTGATGGTTTGGGAATTGGTAATGCAAAAGATGAAAAAAAATATGGTGATGAAGGAGCAAATACTTTACTTCATACGATTGAAAAAACAGGAATTTTACTACCAAATCTAAACAAAATGGGATTAATGAATCTAATTTATAATACAAAAGATGAAACCAATGGTTTTTATGGTATTTTAGAGGAAGTAAGCCCTGGAAAAGATACAACAACAGGGCATTGGGAACTTATGGGACTTGTTCTCAAAAAACCATTTCCAACATATCCTGATGGTTTCCCAGATTTTATTATAAAGGAGTTTGAGAGAAGAATTGGTAGAGAAGTTCTTTGGAACAAACCAGCATCTGGAACAGAAATTATAGAAAAATTAGGAGAAGAACACATTAAAACTAAAAAACCAATCGTTTATACCTCAGCAGATTCTGTTTTTCAAATTGCAGCACATATCAATGTGATACCTCTTGAAGAGTTATATAAGATGTGCGAAATAGCAAGAGAAATATTAAAAGGAGAACACGCAGTTGCAAGAGTTATTGCAAGACCTTTTGCTGGTGAACCTGGAAAATTTTATAGAACTTCGGACAGAAAAGATTTTTCACTTGAACCACCAGATGACACTCTTCTTGATATATTGATTAAAAATAGATATAAAACACTTGGCATTGGAAAAATATATGATATTTTTGCTGGAAGGGGATTAACTGAATCTATTCATATTGAAAACAATACTGAAAATATGGCAACTCTTTTAAAAGCAACAATTGAAAGAGATGAATTTTCTTTGATTTTCACTAATCTTGTTGATTTTGATATGAATTATGGACATAGAAGAGATGTTTGGGGTTTTGCAAATGCATTATTAGAATTTGATGGTTTTCTTGGAAATTATTTAAGATGGTTAAAAGATGATGATTTATTAATCATAACTGCTGATCACGGAAATGACCCTACATTTTTAAAACATACAGACCATACAAGAGAAAGAGTCCCAATTTTTGGTTTTGGCAAAAAAGTAAAAAGTAACAATTTTATTAAACTAAATAAATTTTCAGATTTAGGTGCAACAATTGCTGAAATTTTTGGTTTAAAAACAATCAATGGTAAATCCTTTTTAAATAAAATAATAACTGATAAAAATAAATAGTTATTTAACATAAATTTTTTTATAAATAATTTAGTAGATGAATCTAATTTTTTTATAGATATTAAGATTTATACGAGATTGCTGAAAAACCCTCTATTTTGACAAACCCTCTATTTTGTCATTCTCATGTAATTTTTTTTGTCATTCCCATGTATATGGGAATCCATTCCTTTTATTTGTCATTCCCGTGAAAACGGGAATCCAGTATTCTTATCTATAATATAGATCTTTTTGTCATTCCCGTATAATTCTTTTGACATTCTCGTGTAAATGGGAATCCATTCCTTTTATTTGTCATTCCCGTGAAAACGGGAATCCAGTATTTCAATCTATAATATAGATTATTTTGTCATTCTCGTGTATATGGGAATCTATTCCTTTTATTTGTCATTCCCGTGAAAACGGGAATCCAGTGTTTTCATTATCTCATTCTCAAGCAAATATTTTGTCATTCCTGTGTAATTTTTTTTGTTATTCCCGTGAAAACGGGAATCCAGTATTTCCATCGGTAATATAGATTCCAGCTTCCGCGGGAATGATGGTTTGGATGACTTTTTCAGAGATCTCTATACATTAACTTGACATATATATATATTAAAATTTAATTGAAGATATTTAAGAAGGAGGTGAGAGGGAACAAAAAGAAGAATAAAAAATCTAAAGGAAAAGTAGGTAAAAAATGGTTAGAAAGGTTTTGACGATTTTACTGATAGCTGGATTAATTGGAGTATTTGGTGGTTGCTTTTTTAAATAACATCAATTGTTAAAATTAATTCAGAACCAGAAGAAGTAGAAGTTTTTATAAGAAATTTATCAGAAGATAAAAATTCAGAATGGATAGATCTTGGTAAAACTCCAATAGAAACTAAAATTAAAAAAGGAGAATATGAGATAAGAGTTGAAAAGGATAACTATTTAATTCAAAGAAAGAATATAAAAATTTCAAAAAATAAAGAATACTTTGAATTCAAATTGGAAAAGGTTCCAATAATAAAAAATAGTGTTTCTGGTTATGTAATAAATGATAAAATGATTTTAGGGAATAGAGTATTTAATATATTCAATCGAGAAAAATCATTATGGGAGTTTTCTGAGAATGATATAGATAAAACTATTTATGATTTTTATTACATTGGTATTTCTCAAAATGAAAACATAGATATACTTTCTTTATATAGTTGGATAAAAGATCCAAGACCCTGTACAGGCGAAGTTATTTTTTTAAACACAGAAAATGGAGAATTTATCGGATATTTAATAATTTCTCCAATATTCTGGAGTGAATGTGCAATGCAACCAGAAAATAGAATTAACAAAACAGAAATAGAATTCTCTTATAACAAAAATTTAAAATGGGAAAGAGATATTGATGGTTATTATCAATTTGTTAAACTTTTAGATAAAAAGCTATACTTTACAATTTTACCAACAATAAATAAACAACTTTTAGATAACAGAGAAATCGGAATTCTCATAATGAACTATGAGAATGGAGAAATTGAACAGAAAATTTATTTTAAAGAATTAGGTTTAAAAGAAGATGATATTGGAGATATAGTTATAAAAAAAGAAAAAATTTTTATCACAAATTACAATGAAATAGAGAAAGAATTAATAGTAATTGACATAAAGAGTAAAAAAATTCTAAAAAGGTGTATTTTTAAAGATTATTCAGTTTACAGTGGAGATGAAGTTTATGTAGATAGTGAAATAAAAATTCCTGAAGATATAAAAGATCTTGAAATTCCAGAATACTATATTATTTTGCACTATTTTGAATATGACAATTTCTTATATTTAATAGTTTATAAAAATGATGTTCCTGGTAAATCTGAACCAAAACTTCTCTGTTTTAATAAAAGGAATAAGAATTTAATTTTCAAATATGACATAATATTTCCTTCAATAATTTTTGGATATAAAGATGATAAAATAATTTTTGAATACAGATATTTGATAGGTTTGAATGAATATTATTTTGATAGTGGTTTTGCATATAGAATTGAATTAGGTAAGATAAGCTAATCAATGGTATAAAGTGATTTAACGAGGAAAAGTATGAATAACATTGTCTATAATAATAGATAAGGATAGTTTACAAAAGTAGGCTGTCTATTTTTGTAAACAAAATTATGTCTTCAATTTTTGAAATTAGCATCTAAGGTTAATTAAATTTAAAAAATTAATTTGTGGTATAATATGTATACGGGGGCGAAAGGATCTCGACATGGAGTTGATGTTTAAACCAGCAGGTGAGTTTGAGAGAACTCTAAAACTCTTAAAAATTTTAAAATGCCAACACAAATTATTCTTACGCAGTAGCTTAGGTGCTCTGCCAGTTTGAAGAAGTTTGGTTTCCTTGGCTCTTCAAACTGAGGCGTAAAGGAAAATAGTTCTTATCCACTCCTCATGGATAAGAATGAAAAAAAGAGGATACGCCCTGAAATCCTTTGCCTGTTAAGGATAAAGGGAAGAGAAAAAAATAACAGGATAAACCTGTAGAAGGTTTAAAAGGAGATTCCATGGACGCGGGTTCAATTCCCGCCGCCTCCACCAAAATAATTTATTTATAATAAAATTTTAAAATGATGGAAAATATATCTAAAATAGTAAATTATTTCGAGATTATCGTTTTTCTTCATGATATTGGTAAAATTTCATCACATTTCATAATGAGTAAAGATCCTGAGTTAAATATAAAAGATAGACACGCGATGTTAATTCTTGAGGAAAAATTACCAGATAATCTGAATAAATTTTTAAAAACACCTATCAATAAGATATTCAAAGAGTTGAATTATTTAGACAATGGAGTATCTCCAATTCATTTTATTTGCTCTCATCATGGATGTGATAGGTGTATATATAATGAAGATTGTATTAAATATGAGAAGAACTTTTATATAAAACTTCTTCAAATTTCAGATAGGCTGGATTCGTCAAATCCACCAAACTCTAAAAAGCAACCATTTTATGAAACCTATTTATCTAACTTTTTCCTTATTGAAAAAAAAGATTGATTATACAAAAATTGATTTGATTAGAAAAAATTTTTTAGATTTGTTGGATTTATATTTTTACAATTTTGATAGGGAAGTTTTTTTTAAATTAAGTAAATTTTTTATGGACAAAACAATTTCAGAAACGAGAAGAGGAGCCAATGATATTTCACTTTTTACACACTCAAAAGCAGTCTCCTCAATTTTTAAAGCAATTCTTTTTGAGTATCTATATTTCAACATTGAACCTCCAAAAAATATTTTTGAAGTTGAATTAAAATTTTTAAAAACAAAAAAGGGTTACAAAAAAATAATAGAAGAAAAAATAGGATTTGGAAATTTGATATTTGATATTGAAGATAATGAATATTATTTAATCAGTAAATATATTGATTACACATTTTTAAAAATAAATAATATCAAGGGAGATATTGTTGAAAAAATAGAAATTGAAAAGACGAATAAAAATTATCTATATCCACTGAACCCAGAAAATCTATTATCAACAATGCTTGTAAAAACTCCATATGATATGAATTTCAACTTCTCAAATTTAACTGATAAAACAAAAAAAATTATAAATTTTGCAAGATACAATGAAATTGAGGATTTGAATATAAAAATTAAAGGAATAAAAAAACATATAAAGAATTTAAAAAAGGGTGGGAAAATAGAAGAGATAAAAATCAAAAAAAATATGTTAAAGAAATTGATGAGAAGGAAATATTATTTAAAAAGAAAATATGAAGATGGTTACAATGTTAAAGAGATTGAAAATTTTTTAATGAAAAGCTTAGCACCAATAAGACCTCCATCAATAGTTAATTTTTCAAAATATTTAAATGAAATTATGGAAAAAAATAAATTTAATATAAATGAGTTAACCTTTGAAACTTTTTTAAGAAAGCCTCTAACTTATTCAAGAATAATTCAATATTGTATTGATATAAAAAAAATAAAAAATATTGATTTAATTCCAAAATTTTATGGAAAAGTAAAATTTACAAATAAAAAAGTGTTATCGAGATATAAACTGATTGAAGATATAAAATTTTTAGAAGACAGAATCATAATTAGTATAGATAAGAAAAATATAGTTTTTCCTACATTTTACAATGGAGAATATTTAGATGAATTGAATTTATATTTTATAGGTAAGGTAGATAGGAGAGAAAAATATATTTATCCTTTAAGAAAAGGGAAAAGTTTAATTCATATAACAAAATTAAAAAAAGGAGATAAAATAAAATTTATTTCTTAATCATTCTCTACTATAAGGTTTTCCGACAGAAGCTGGATATTCAATTTGTTTTTTAAATAACATCATTATTATCAAAACAGAGATAAATGGTAACATTAAGAAAAATTGATAAGGAATATTTTGAGAAATTACCTGTAATCTAAATGCTATAACTTCTATTGCAGCAAATAAAAAACCTCCTAATATCGCTCTTTGAGGCTTCCAACTTGCAAAAATTGCAATTCCAACAGCCATAAATCCTCTTCCAGCTGAAATGTCTGGTGTATAAGTTCCTGTAATTACAATTGGTAAATAAGCACCAGAAATGCCAATCAACATTGATCCAATGATTGTTGAGAGGTATCTCCTTTTAACTACATTAACTCCAACAACATCTGCAGCTTTAGGGTTTTCACCAATTGCTCTTGTTTCAAGTCCGATTTTAGTCTTATAATAGAACCACCAAGCAAATAAAATTACAAAATATAAAAAGTAGACAATCACATCCTGATTTAAAAATGCTTGCATAATTGGTATTTCAGAAATAAAAGGTATTTTAATTAAAGGGGTTTTTGGGGCTCTTGGTGCAGTAAGTTGAACTCCAATTATTAATTTATACATCAAATCAGAAAGACCTGTACCAAGAATAACAAGAGATATTCCAAGAATAAATTGATTAACCTTATAACTTTCATGTATATATGCTAAAATAAGACCAAATATTCCTCCCATTATCATACCTGCAATAAATCCTAAAATTGCATTTTGGGTTAGAAAACTTACAATAAATCCAATTGAGGCAGATGCGAGCATTATTCCTTCTGCAGCTACATTAAAAATTCCAGCCCTCCCTGAAATTACAATACCAAGACTTGTAAGAGTATACACAACAGCATAAGTTATGGTTTGAGAAATAAATGAATTTATAAAACTTAACATTTTATGTCCTCCTTAAAAATCTTTCTCTGAATGTTACAATAAATAAGACAATCAGGGCTTGAAAAAGAAAAACCATCTCTACTGGGATTTGCATTGTTCTTTGAAGTGCATCTGCTCCTACAAGTAAAACTGACATTAAAAATGCCGCAATTGGTACTCCAACAGGATCACCAGCAACTATCAAACCAGTTAAAACACCAAAGATTCCATATTGTGCACCACTCGTTTGAGCGAAGCCTTCAATTAATCTTTTATGAATATTTATAACTTCAAAAGTACCACCTAATCCTGCAAGTGCTCCTGAAATAAAAAATGTTATCAATATAGTTTTTTGAAAATTTATTCCAAATTTTTGCGCTGCATCAAGATTATGCCCAATAGCTGTTATCTCATAACCAAGTTTTGTCTTTTTAATGAGAATATATACAAAAATTATAGAAATTATTGCAAATATTATTGAAACTGGAACTCCATAAATAAATCCTAAAGTTCCAGATTTAGGAAGAGGAATAGTTATTGGATGACCTTCAAAGGGATCACGATAAATAGGATTTGTTGCAATAAAATTTAAAAATTGTACAGCAACAAAATTTAACATTATTGTTGATATTATAGGATTTATGTCAAATTTAGCAGCTAAAAAACCCCCGATCAAACCAAAAAAACCACCTGCTAATATTCCTGTAACTATAAGTAAAGGTATCATAATATAAGGTGGAAGATTAATTCCGAGTTGTGGAAGAGTCAAACCAACAACAGCAGTAATTGTTCCTCCAAAAAGCATCTGTCCCCATCCACCAATATTAAAAAATTTTATCATAAAGGGAATAGTATAGGCATAAGTTGTAAATATTAATGGTATAGTTTTCTTTATTGTCTCTTGAAATCCAAAGGTAGTTTTAAAAGAGGTAGTTAAAAGAGTTCTTAAAACTTTAATAACATTATATCCAAAGATAGAAACGATTATTGAAATAACCAAAAAAGCAAAAAATATTGAAAGGAAATAAATAAGTATAACTTTTAAAATTTTTTTATCTTTCATGTTTGTCCACCAATCATCAGTAATCCGATTTTATATTTATCAAATTCATCTCTATTGAATATACCCTGTAATTCACCTTTATAAAGCACAATGATTCTATCACTCAGTATCATCAACTCATCAAGATCTTCTCCAATCCATAAAACTGCACTTCCATTACTTCTTGTTTCAACAAGTTTTTCAAAAATAAATTCAACAGTTGAAACATCAAGACCTGAAGTTGGATTATGAGTAATAAGAAGTTTTATTGGATTTACAAAGGCTCTTCCCATTATTATCTTCTGAATATTTCCACCAGATAATCTTCTAATTATTATTTCTTCGCTTGGTGCATAAACATTGAATTTTTTCATTGTATCTACTGTAGTTTCTCTTACTTCATCCCATTTTATAAATGTTTTTCTATCTAAAAATCTATCTTCTGAGTGATGTCCAAGTAAAATATTTTCTTTTAAATTACCATCAGGCAATATACCCTCTTTTATTCTATCCTCTGGTGTATAAAATACACCTTTTGAAAAAACTTGAAGAGTTGATAAACCATTTATTTTTTCTCCATCAATATATATCTCACCCTGATTTAATTTTTTAGGATAGATAATGGCTTCTGCTAAATCTTTTTCACCATTTCCAGAGACTGCAGCTACTCCTAATATCTCACCTCCATATAACTCAAAAGAGATATTTCTTAATCCAATATTTCTTTCTGTTGGTTCAACAAAAACATTTTTCAATTCAAGAATTGGTTTTGGACTTTTTGGGGTTTCTGGTAATTCAACTTTTGGAAGTGCACTTTCTGTAACTTTAATATCTTTTTCAATGAACATCATTTTTACTATATTTTCAGTAGTCATATTTTCTTTGTTCAAAGTGCCCTGAACTTTTCCTCTTCTTAATATTGTGACTCTATCACATGCCTCAACCACTTCCCTCATTTTATGTGTAATAAATATTATTGTTACACCTTTTTTAACTAATGATTTTAATGTCCTTAATAAATCCTTAAATTCACTTTCAACAAGAGATGTTGTTGGCTCATCAAGAATCAAAAGTTTTGCTCCTCTATAAATAGCTCTTACTATTTCAATTTTTTGTTTTAACCCAGCAGATAAATCCTTTACTTTTACATCCAATGGAAACTCCAACCCAAGTTCTTTTGAAAGTTTTATTATTTTTTCTTTTTCTTCTTCGATTTTTAATCTATACTTATCTTCAATAGTACCTAAAATTATATTTTCAATAGCATTAAATTGAGGTACTAAGGTTGAAACTTGATGGACCATTCCAATTCCTAATTTTATAGAATTATAAGGAGAGTTTATTTTAACTTTATTTCCTTCAATATATATCTCACCTTTGTCTGGTGAATATAAACCATACAATATATTCATTAAAGTACTTTTACCTGCGCCATTTTCTCCGAGAAGACCATGAATCTCGCTCTTTATAACAGAAAAATTAACATCATCTAAAGCGATAACTGTTCCAAATACTTTTCTTATATTTTTTAATTCAACAAAAATTTCGTTATTCATAGTTATTTTTTATAAAAATAAAAAGGGAGGGTTGGTTCCCCTCCCTTTAAATAAAATTATTTTATGGATCTATTACATCAAGTTTTTCAATAACTTGAATTTTACCTGACGCAACATCATCTGCAATTTGTTTTACTCTATTGTTAATTTCATCACTTACATTTCTAATAGGAAATTGTGCATATCTTGCCTTACCTTCTCCATAATCGAGCATTAAAAAACCACCTTTTTCGCCTTTTATAACTCTACCTAAAACCTCTCTAAGTGGAACTTTAAAATCAAATAAATCTGCAGTTAAATAATTTTGAGGTGCTTGTGTATATTTATCTGTATATTTAACAGTTATATAAACAGGTCTATCTGCTTCTGCAAGCGCATTATACACTCCATAATTTCCTAAATTAACTGAACTTAAAATAACATCAACTCCACGAGAAATTAAACTCTCAGCAGCTTGTCTTGCTTTTAGTGGGTCATTCATATCACCAGCATAAATATAATCTAAGCTTACGTTTAATCCTAAATCTTTTATTGCTTGTTTTACTGCATTAATCTCTCCATGAGTAAATGGCATCTCTAATCCACCAAGATAACCAATTTTACCTGTCTCAGTTTTAAGAGCAGCAAGAGCACCTAAAACATAAAATCCTCTATGGAAGTTTCTATGAAAATACCATACATTTGGTTTCATATCAGTAGGTTCTGAATCAACTTCGATAATAAAGGTAACATCAGGATATTCATCAGCAACTTGTAAAGCAGCACTATTAAATTGATTACCATGTACCCATATAATATTGTATCCATCAGAAATGTACTCTTTTATAACTCTTTCTACATCTGGCACTGCAACTTTTTCTGAATAAGCTTTTTCAATTCCAAATTCATCACCAATTTCCTGAGTTGCGATGTAACCAATAGTATTATAATCAGCATCTTGAATTGAACCTGGCATAACTGTCGCCAATTTGAATACCGGTTTTGTCTCTTCAGGTTGTTTACAAGAAGTAGAAAAACCTAAAACAAAAACTACAAATAGTAATGATACTAACAAAACTTTAAATTTTTTCATTTGCTTACCTCCTTTTTGTTAATATAAAGATATTATATAACGACAAACTATAAAAGAAAATACATATTATATAATATAACAAATAATAAAAAAATCACAAGCAAAATCTGAGGTCAGGTTTTGCAATAACATATTTTTATTAAACCACTAACAATAATTTGATATTTTTTAAAGCTTTAGACATCTCTACTTAGTTTACAAAAATAGGCTGTCTACTTTTGTAAACTATTTTAAAGTTTTCCAATATATTATTAAAAATCATACATCTCTCCAATAAATAGCTCTATTGTTGCAATGCTTTGCAAAACAGGATTTTTAACTCTCTGTAAAGTTTCTGTATTAATACATTTTTTTATTAAAAAGATAAACAAAAATAATTTATTGCAAATGGGTGAAAAATACTATACAATTTTGCTAAGGATGTTGTATATATGAAAAAATATGAGATTGTAAAGATTCTTCAAAAATTTCAGAAAAAAATTTTTACTTTTTCTGATTTAAAAAAGATATTACATATAGATAATGATAACTATTTGTATGTAATTATTTCAAGATTGTTAAAAGAAGGAATTTTAATAAGTTTGAAAAAGGGAATATATTTTCTTGAGGGAAACGAACCATCAGATTTCGAAATAGCCAATATTATATATGAACCATCCTATATATCATTAGAAACAGCATTAAATTATTATGGAATATTAATTCAAACACCCTATATTATTTTCTCACTGACTCCAAAAAGAGGAAAAAAATTTATATTAAATGAAAAGGAGTTTTATTACTTTCATATAGATAAAAAATATTTTAAGGGATATTTAAAAGAAAAAGATTTTCTTATAGCAACTCCTGAAAAAGCTCTTACTGATACTTTATATTTTTCATCTTTAAATAAAACAAGAATTGATATTAATGAATTAAATTTAGAAGTTATTGATAAGAAAAAATTGAAACTTTATTTAAATGAGATAAAAAATAAAACTTTTCAAAAATATGTTAAGGACTTGAAATTATGATATCTAATGATGAAATTAAAAATTTAAGCAAAAAATTTGATATTGATGAAGCAACGGTATTAAGAGAATATTTTGAAGTTCTTTTCTTAACAAATCTTTACTCTTTTAAAGAAAGCTCAAAAATTTTGTTTAAAGGTGGAACATCCTTAAGGCTTTTGTTGAATTCCTTTAGATTTTCAGAAGATCTTGATTTCACATCTTTACTTGAAAATAATGAGTTAATATCAGTTATTGAAAAAACATATAGAAAAATGAAAAATTTTATAACAAATATAAATTTAAAAAATATTGAGAAAAAAAGAGGCTCTATGATAACCTATTTAAGTTATCAGGAGAAGAATATGAAATTCCCTTTAAATATCCATATTGAATTCAGTACAAGAGAGAAACCCTTGACTATGAAGGAAACAATTTTAATCACTCCTTATCCAGTTATTCTATACCCTTTTATAGTACATCTTGATTGGGAGGAAATTTTGGCAGAAAAAATCAGAGCATTGTTAAAAAGAGAAAAAGGAAGAGATCTTTTTGATATCTGGTTTTTACTTTCAAAAGATATAAAAATTGATATGGATATTGTGAACAAAAAAATGGAATACTATAATGAAAAAATAAAATTAGAAGACATAATAGATAAAATTAAAAATTTTAATGAAGAATATTTAACATTAGACCTTACAAAATTTTTGCCAAGAGGTCATAGAAAAATAATTAAAGATTTAAAGAATTTAACTATTAATAAGATTTTAAAGTCAATTTAAATCTGAAAACTTAAGGTCAGGTTTTGCAATAACATATTTTTATTAAACCACTAACAATAATTTGATATTTTTTAAAGCTTTAGACATCTCTACTTAGTTTACAAAAATAGGCTGTCTACTTTTGTAAACTATTTTAAAGTTTTTCAATATATTATTAATTTATACGAGATTACTGAAAAGATTCCTAATTTGTTATTCCCATAAAAAAGCGAATCCAGTTCTTCTATTTGTCATTCATGTGAAATTCTTTTGTCATTCTTGTGAAATTCTTTTGTCATTCCCGTGAAAACGGGAATCCATTATTTCTATAGTTAATATAGATTCCTGTCTCCACAGGAAAGAGACTTTGGATAAATTATTCAGATATTTTAACATATATTATTGACAAAAAAATTAATTAGGATAAAATTTAAAATAACCTGTTTCCTTTGGAGGTGAAAAGGTTGGTTAAGATTAAGTTAAGAAGAATGGGAAAAAAGAAAGAGCCCAGTTTTAGATTAATTGTTATTGATGGTAGAAAACAGCCCAAAAGTTCATATATTGAAAGTTTGGGCTATTACAACCCACGCTCCGAAAAGGAAAATTTAAGTGTTGATATGGAGCGCTTGGAGTACTGGTTGAGAAATGGTGCTCAACCAACAGAATCAGTTAAAAACTTAATTAATAAGTTAAAAAGTAAGGAGGTAACACAATGAAGGATTTACTTGAAGAGATCGTGAAAGCTTTGGTTGATCATCCAGAGGATGTAAAAGTCCAGGCAGTTGAGGGTGAACAAGCAGTTGTTTATGAGGTAAAGGTTAGTTCAGATGACATTGGAAAGGTTATTGGGAAACAGGGTAGAACTGCAAATGCTCTTCGTACACTTGTAAGAGCAGCTGCAAGTAAAACAGGTAAGAACGCTATGGTTAATATTCTCTCTTAAATAAAGAGGGATAGAGTAATTAAATCCCCGGGATTAGCCCGGGGAATTCAGATTCATTATTCTAAAGGGAGGCAGTTATGGCAGATTTAACAAATGCAACAGATGTTTTAGAAAAGCTTGTAAAAACTATTGTTGATTATCCTGAAAAAGTTCAGGTTAAAAGAATTGAAGGAACATCAACGCTTATTTATGAAGTAAGAGTTAGTCCTGAAGACATTGGTAAAGTAATTGGAAAACAAGGTAAAACAGCTGAATCGATAAGAACAATTGTTCAGGCAATTTCAAGAAAATCTGGTAAAAATACTATAGTATCTATTCTTTCTTAATAAAAAGTGTTAATTAAAAGACAAGTTTTAATTAAATCTATCGTAACAGAGGCTTTAAAGAAAGATTTAATTGAGAAATTTAATAAACTAATTGATTTATCAGAGAAAAGATTGAATGAAATTAATTCTGAGGAGAAAAAATTTCTTTTAACCGCACCATCTCTTGAACCTAATTACCTTCAAGCTATTAGAGGTAGATTAAAAGAACAAAAAGAGGAGGAAGAGAGAGTAAAAGAGAGCTTGATTCGTGAAAGAGAAAATATTAAAAATTTAAAAGAGGGAGAAATTTATTTTCATGGTTATGTAGATAGTTTTGTAGATTTTAAAGAAGGAGATGATTTCTTCAAAAAATTAGAAAAAGCAGAGATAACCTTAAAAGATAGTAAAATTATAGAAATAAAGAATGAGTAAGTGGATAACAATAGGGGAAATTGTATCAATATGGGGGGTTTCAAATTCTTTTAATGTAAAAAAAATAAGTGATAATAAAAGTAGGTTTAAAAATATTAAAAAAATTTATATTCAAAAAGAGAATGAAGAACCTGAAATTATAAATGTAAAAGAAGTAATTGAAAAAAACGATAATGTTATCATAAAATTTAACGACAATTTAAAAGAAAAGATTGAAAATTATGTTGGTAAGTTTCTTGTAATACCCGAAGAGGAGTTGAAAACATTAAAGGAAGATGAATATTATATTTTTCAATTGATTGATTTAGATGTTTATGATTCAAATGGAAATTTTTTAGGTAAAGTTTCAAAATATGTTGAAAATCCAAAGGCAAATGATTCAATTGTAATTTCAAATGATGAAGAAATTATGATTCCATTTATTAAAGAATTTATCAAAGAGATAAATTTAAATGAAAATAGGATAGTTGTTTATAATTTATAAAAATGAGATTTATTATTTTAACAATTTTCCCAGAGATATTTAAAATATATTTCGAGACAGGATTACCAAAAAAAGGCGTTGATAAAGGTCTTATAAATTATGAATTGATTAATCTAAGAGATTTTTCATCAGATAAACATAAAAAAGTTGATGATTACACTTATGGTGGTGGACCTGGGATGGTATTTATGTTTCCAGTATTAAAAAAAGCAGTTGAAAAAGCAAAGGAATTGTCTAAGAATAATCATATTATTTTACTTTCACCATCTGGAATAAAATATGATCAAAATTTAGCTAAAGAATTGTCAAAACACGAAACTATAACTTTAATTTGTGCTCATTACGAGGGATGTGATGAAAGGATAAAAAAGTTCATTGATGAGGAGATTTCTGTTGGCGACTTTATTACTCAAGGAGGTGAAATTCCTGCATTAATATTAATTGATACCATTTCAAGATTTATTCCTGGATTTTTAAAAAAAGAAGAGGCAGTTAATTTAGAAACCTTTTCGGAAAATTTAGTTGAATATCCACAATATACAAGACCTAATGAATATGAAGGGTTAGAAGTACCTGATGTTCTTCTATCAGGTGATCATGAAAAAGTAAAATTGTATAGAAAAAAAGAGAGTTTAAAAAGAACTCTTCTTTTAAGACCAGATTTGTTGTTGAAAAGAGATTTCGATGAAGAAGAAAAAAAGTTACTAATTGAAATAGAAAAAGAGTTAATTGAAAATATTGAAAAAATTCTTAAAAGATGAAAATATATGTAGTTTTAATTCATTATCCAGTTTTTGATAAAAATAACAAAATTATAACCTCATCTATTGTACCTTATGATGTAGTTGATATTAGTAGAGCATCAAAAACATTTAGTGTTAAGAATTTTTATATTGTTCATCCATTCAAAAATCAAAGAGATACAATTAAAAGAGTTATTAAATTCTGGACAGAAGATAAGGGGAGTTTCTATAATGAAGATAGGAAAGAGGCATTAAAATTAGTTAAAATTAAGAAAAATTTGAATGAGGTAGTAGAAGATATAAAGAATATAGAAAAAACAGAACCAAAAATTATTTTGACAAGTGCAAAAAAATCTGAAAATAGTATAAATTATGATTTTTTAAAATCAATTATATTAAAATCACCAATCATTATTTTATTTGGAACAGGTTGGGGGATTGTGAAAGAAAAAGCAAAATATGATTATATTCTTGAACCAATTTTAGGTTTTCCAGAAGATAACGAATATAACCACCTTACAGTTAGGTCTGCTTGTTCAATTATACTTGGTAGGATTTGTAATTTATTTAGAGGCCCTTCTTAAAACATAGATAAAAATTGGAGTTCCAATAATTGCAGTGAGTATTCCAACTGGAATTTCAGAAGTTGTTAATGTTCTTGAAATATTATCGATCAAAAGAAGATATATTGAACCAAACAATGCTGAAATTGGTAATAAGTATCTGTAATCTGGCCCAAAAATAAATCTTACAATATGTGGGACAGCAAGTCCAACCCACCCAATCATTCCACTAATTGAAACTGATATTGCAGTTAACAAAGAACATATAGATATTATTATTAATTTAAGTAATTTTGGATTTTCTCCAAGAACAATTGCCTCATCATCACCTAATGATAAAATATTCAGTTTCCATCTAAGCAATATCAATAAAATTGTTCCAATTATAAAAATAGGCAAAGTGAAAATCATCTCTTTTTTTGTAATTGAATTAAAAGAACCCATCAACCAAAAATCAATAGTTGGAAGTTTAGAAAATGGGTCAGCATAATATTTTAAAAGTGATAAAAGAGATGTAAAAAGATTCCCAATAATAAAACCAGACAGAACCAAATTTATAGATGATGCACTTTTTCCTGTCCTTGAAACAAAAATTGTTAGTAATACAGAAATGATAGAAAATAAAAAAGATAAAAGTGAAACATAAAAAAAGTTATTAAAATATAAGATACCTAATGCTGCTCCAAAACCTGCACCACCAGAAATTCCTAATATATAAGGAGAAACCAAAGGATTATTAAAAATACCTTGAAAAGAGACGCCACATTGAGATAAAACAGAACCAACAAACATAACTACAATTATTCTTGGTAATCTTATGTTGAAGATAACAATATCTAAATTTTTATCCAAATTCATATTTAAATTAAAAATTTTGTTTAAAATAACTTTAAAGGTTGTAAAAAAAGGGATATTGTATCTTCCGAATGAGAGTGAGAATAAAAAAATTAAAATATTTAAAATTATCAAAAAAAATATAGTTAGATAAAAGGTTTTTTTACTTTTTTGCGTAGATAATTGTTTCGCCATTATATCTAACTATCTCAACATCTACAGAATAAACTTTTTTTAAATTTTCGTCATTTATCACATCTATTGGTTTACCATAAGATATTACTTCACCCTTTTTAATCAGAAGAATTTTGTCTGAATATTTATATGCTTCATTTGGATTGTGTAGTGTCATAATAACTGTGAGTTTCTTTTTCTCCTTTAACTCTTTAATTGTCTCGAGAACTATCAGTTGATTTTTAAAATCAAGGAATGCAGTTGGTTCATCAAGGAGTAAAATCTCAGTATTTTGAACAATTCCTCTTGCAATCAAAACTAACCTTAATTCTCCACCACTTATATCTGTATAAGGTCTATCTTTTAAATAATATAAACCCATCTCTTCTAATACTTTATTTGCAATTTCAATATCTTCTTCTTTTGGAATAGAATAGTCATTTATATAAGGGTTTCTACCCATTAAAACAAAATCTATGACTCTATAAGGAAAGGTCTGGTTATGAATTTGTGGTACAAAAGATGTTGATTTACTTAAAGCTTTATTAGTTAAATTATTTATATTTTTCCCTGAAATTATAATATCTCCACTTTTTGGTAAAATTATTTTTTGAATCAGTTTAAGTAGAGTTGTTTTTCCTGAGCCATTTGGTCCGAGAATTGTTAAAATTTCACCTTCATCTATTTCAAGTGAAAAATTTCTAAATATCTCTGTATCATAATAGCCAAAATTTAAATCTTTAATAATAATTTTTTTCATCTCAATCTTTTAGTATCTCCTCTATCTCTTTATCAGATAAATTATATCCAAAAATATTTTTATAAAAATCCCTAACCTCATTTTTAATATCAATTTTTAAAATATCACCATTTATTTTTTCTGAAAGCCAAAATATTCCTAAAATCGATTCAACTGATGGTAAATCATATGATATAAGAAATGATGGAATAATATAAACTTTCTTCTCTTTTACTGCTCTTATATCCTGTAACTCTTTTCTATTTAAGATATCTTCTTTTGTTCCAATGAAATATGATGGAATAAAAATATATTCAGGATCAAACTTTAAAAGATCTTCTAACGAAATTTCAATTTTACCACCTTTTATATTTTTTGTAACACTCTCTCCGTGAGCGATGTCAACCATAAAAGTTTGATAAAAATCACTTCCATAAGATTTAGTGATAGTCTCACCTGCAACATATACCTTTCTTTTTTCTAATCCTTTTAGTTTATCTTCAACAAATTTTTTATTTTTGTTGTAATAATTTATAATTTTCTCTGCCTCTTCCTTTTTATCAATAGCATCTCCAAGAATATTAATAGATTTTAAAAGATTTTCTGGCAATTCATGATCTAAAAGAAGAACTGGTAAATTAATCTCTTCGAGCTTTTTTATGTTTGTATAATGAGGAGTGATTACGATGTCGGGTTTACAAGATAAAAGTACTTCTGGATTATAATCTTTAAAACTTCCGAGATCTAAAAGTTTTTCAAAATTTGGGAAGATTTTTTTAATATTTTCAAAGTTCATAACCTTCATAGATGATGAATAGGTCCCTATAAATCTATCTTGAGCTTTTAATGCAAATATCATTATTGTTGACATTGGATATAAAGAGACAATTCTATAGATTTTTTTTGGAACAATAACTTTTCTTCCTGTTGAATCTGTTACTTCCTTTGTTTCTCTATCTATTTCTATAACTATCGATTTATCTTTTGAATTATATTCAATATCTCCATCTAAATTTTCAATGATAAATCTTAATGGGACATAAGTCCTTGAATATAAAATGAATGGTTTTATCTCCTCATCATTATCTATATTTTTAGATTTCCCATTAACAAATGCACTGTTTTTATCTATTATTAAAACAATCAAATTGTTATTAAATTTTATTTCAACCTCTCTTGTTTTTTCTCTCCAAATTACCTCTCCACCAATACTTTCAATTATTGACCTTACTGGGATAAATGTCCTTCCTTTTTTAATAATTGGTACTATGTTTTCATTTGAATCAAAATTGAGTTTGAATCCATTTATATAAAAAGAATTTTCTCCCATATTGAAATTTATCTCTGCTAAAAATTTATAATCTTTTGAAACAGAAGTTTTCAATGGGAGAGATGAGAAAATAAATAAAAAAACTAAAATAAAAGATAAAACTTTCTTCATATTTTTAATTTGATAAAAATAAGATGATTTATTTTTCATAAATCCCTCCTTTTTAATGTTATAAATAAAAGATAAAATGTTTCTCATAAATCTCTCCTTTTTAATGTAATAAAATCTACATAATTTTTAAAATTTCTTATACTCCCACCTTGTGAAATAATATCAAAAACCTTATTATCATCTTTAATCACCGTACCACCAATCATATCAACTCCATAATCAAATAGAACTTCAGAAAGAGGAGTCGAAGGTCCAAAAACTATTGTATATTTATCTTTCGATAGTTCAAGAATTCTTTTGATAGATTTATTTGCAAAAGTTGAACCAGTTATAGCTACAATGTCACTATGAGGAATTAGGTATTCTTGAAATGTATCAAGATAATCTTCCTCTTTTGGATTTCTTTCAATAACAACAACCTCTTTTGCAACACCTTTTAACTTTTCAATATCTTCGAAGTGTCCAATAAAGAGGATTTTTTTATCCTTACTCTTTTCTAAAAGATAATCAAAAACATTAAATTTTTCACATTTTTCAGGAATTTTAATTAAAGAGTTTAAGGTTGCTAAGCCAATTCCAATTTTTAAAGTGTCAAATGTCTTTAAATATTCAAGAAGTTCAAAGGCCTTTTTCCCTTTAAAATAACCTGCATCTTCAATGCCTGTTATATGCTTTCCATTGTCATAAGTCATTGATAGTCCGATTTTTTTTGTTATAACAGCAATCCATCTAACCCCAACTACTAAATTTGAAACTTTTGTCTCGAAATCTTCTTTAAGACTTGAAATCAAATCCTCATAAATATCCATTTCTCACCTCATCAACAATTTTATTGATTATCATCTCTTTGTTATCATTTTCTATTTTAAAAACTTCACCTAAGTTTGAAATTTCATTTAAAAATTTATTCTTTTTGTCTTTTATCACTGCAAGAACATTTTTGTCACTATTTAAAACTTCAAAAACTTTTTCTTTGAATTTATTAGAGTTATCTTCTAAAAAACCAAGTTCATCCATAACTATTAAATCTGATTTTTTTAATCCATTTTCTAAAGCTTTAACACCTAATTCATCAAAAATATCTGAGTTTACTATAAGATTTCCATCAATATTGTAAGTTGCAACTACATTCTCCTCATTTGTTAATAAGTCTATCAATTTGAAAGCGACCTTTTTATCTTCTTTATATATAGGAATTGTTTTAAAACCTCCATATTTTATATTTAAAATTTTTAAAGTTTTTTCCAAAACATAACTCTTTCCTACTTTAATATCTCCTTCAATAAATATATTCTTTTTCATAGCAAAAAACTTACCATAATTATGTACATAATTTTGCCAATTTGTCAAGAGGGTGCATAAAGATTGCTTAAAAGCCATCTATTTTGTCATTCTCGTGTAATTCTTTTGTAATTCCCTTGTAAAAGGGAATCCAGTTTTTCTATTTTGTCATTCCCGTGAAAATATTTTTTCATCCCCGTGAAAACGGGAATCCAGTATTTCCATAAGTAATATAATTTCCTGCCTCCATAGAAATAAGTGTTTATTGTCATTCCCGTGAAAACGGGAATCCAGTATTTCCATCAGTAATAAATTTAAATTATTGAAAAATTCAATATAAATCAAATTTGGATAGTAGTGAACAGGAGGGGTCAGGCGCCTTGTATGCTGTAATCTGTTAATATCATTTCTATAACAACTACTTGTAATAAATTCATATCAAGAATGATTAATAAAAAAATTTTAAAAATGTGTTAATGCAAGACCTGACCACAATATTTCAATATCTAAAAATAGACACCAAATATGAATTCTGATAAAATTTATAATATAAGGAGGAGTTTGATGAATATTACAAAAGATGATAAAAAGCTAACAGAATTAATAGAAAAAACAGTTAGAAAAGTTTTAAAAGAGGAGTTAGAGATTTTTTTGATGGAATTAAATTCTAAATTGATACCAAATGTTTCTGATGAGGAGCAACAAGATATAGAAAAAATATATGGAAAAAAACCTAAAAGTGCCGAATATGTCAAAGAGGAAAAGTTTAAAATTTAATGGAATGGTTAATCAAATATTCTAAAGAGTCAGAGAAGTTTATCAACAATGAAAATATAAATAGGAGCATTATAAAGAATTTAATAATTAAAACACTTTTAAGACTTAAAGGTGAAAAGATAAATCTTGATCTTAAAAAATTAAAAGGTAAATGGGAAGGATTTTATAGAATCAGAAAGAGAGAGATTAGAGTAATTGTAACTATTGATTTCAAAAATAAAATAATTTTTGTATACTCCATTGATTTCAGGGGAAGTGCTTATAAATAATCACTTTTAAAAAATTGTTTACAAAAATAGGCTGTTGTTCCCGTGAAAACGGGAATCCAGTATCTCCATCAGTAATAAATTTAAATTATTGAAAGATTCAATATAGATCAAATTTAGAGAGTATTGTACAATGGGGTCAAGCGCCTTGTACACTATAACCTATTAATATCATTTCTTATAACAACTACTTGTAATAAATTCATATCAAGAATGATTAATAAAGAAATTTTAAAAATGTGTTATTGCAAAACACTACCCACAATATTTAGATTAAAAGAAGTATCAATCCCTAATCACTTAATTTGTATACTGATGAATAACCTAAAACATATAAAGAATGATCAGATATATCTGGAGGATAATCAAATAGAGAATATCCTTTTAATTTCCATATAATTTCTCCATTATAAGAATCAATTCCATAAAGAGAGTTAAGTCCCTCTATATCTTCAACATTAACATATAGAATATCTTTTACAAGTTGCATAAATTTTCCAATTTTTTTACCCACTTTTATATTCCATTTTATCTTTCCATCATTTTTATTAATTTTATAGATAGAATCAAAAATTCCAACATAGATATCCTCATTACCTACAACTAACAATATATCTTCTATCTCCTTATTAGTGTTTACAATTTCTCTCTTTAAAATCTCTTCGCCATTTTCCATATTTAAGGATAATAGAAAAACTTTATCATTTTCTAATGACGTTATATAAAGGGCATCAGAGCATACAGGAATTACTATGTTTAGAATATTTAGTCCCTCTTTTTTCCATTTAAGTCTTCCATTTTTTATATCAAAACAATAAAGGATTCTTTTTATATAATTATTGTGAAAAATAATAGAATTTTTATTAAAAGACACCCGAAAAACTGCATTTGGATGATTTGTATTGAATTTCTTTACAAAGATATATCTTCCCTTTCTTATATTAAAACTATTTATATACACTTTTAAATGTTGCCATCCTGGTTTTATTGAAACAAAATAAAGAATTGAATCTATTATAACAGGGGGTGAGAACCATAAACAATTATTATAAAGCTTAAAAATAATTTCACCATTCTCTGAATTTAAACCAAATATTCCTTCGCCTATTACTCCAATAAATATAACTCCATCAGAAATTGTTGGTGTTGTAATTTTTTTATCAAAAGATACTTTCCACTTAAGCTTCCCATTTTTACTATCAATAGCATAAAAATTACCATCTCTATCAGAAAAATAAACTGTATCATTGTAAAATATTGGAGAGTTTATAAAAACTGGTTGATATAAAATTGGATTATTTTCTAAAGGATATGGAGGATTATTATAATACCAAACTAACTCTGGTTTACTTCTAATTGGTTCAAATTCATAATATCCTGTTTTCCCAATATCTCCTAACCAAATTTTTTCAGTTTGTAGCTTCCTATCTTTAACTAAATTTACTTCAACACATCCATTTAAAATTAATAGTAAAAGTAAGATAAAAATTAAAGTTTTTTTAACCATTTTTAATAAGCAGGATATATATAACCAAAATAATCTATATTAATATATCTTCCTCCTAATTCTGGAGCGTAAAAATTTATAGCAACTATTCCATTTCCATACCCATCTCTCACATAAATATAGTATCCCTCAGTTCCTTGATAATAACCAATACCTGTTACCCAGTGCCAATTAAAGATATTCGAATGTATCAAAATTGCAAGTGGCCTATCATTGTTTATTTCATTTGAAAGAGGTGTGCTATATATACAACTCGTTCCCATATCATACCATAAATATGTAGTTAATTGTGATCCTGCAGATTGTAACCTTTTAATCCAAATACCCCAATTAACCCTAAAATCAACAAACTAACTAAAATCTTTTTCATTTTTTACCTCCTTTTCCTTTAGATTTTTTATTTTCCTTTTTGTTCCCTCTCACCTCCTTCTAAAATATCTTCAATTAAATTTTAATATATATATTTGTCAAGGGAAATAAATTTTGATAAAATATATTAAATGAGTAACGATTCTTTAGCAATAGTTGTTAATAATTATCCATATGATGAGGAATTAAAAACAACATGGGGCTTTTCATCCTTTATAAAATTTAATGAATACAATACTCTATTTGATACAGGTCCAGATGGAGATACTCTCCTTTTTAATATGAATAAATTGAAAATTGACCCATTAGAAATAAATTTTTTAATTCTTTCTCATTACCATAATGATCATATTGGAGGATTAAATTCCTTTATAAATAAAAATCCTGATGTAAAAATTTATATACCCAAATGTTTCCCAGAAAATTTTAAAAAGGATTTAATAAAAAGAGAATTTAAAATTTTTGAAAATGAGAAGAAGTTAAAAATTTCGGATAATATATATTTAATGTTAGAATCAAACAAAATAATTGAACAGCATTTAATTATTGAATCAGAGAAGGGTTTAATTATAGTTACGGGTTGTGCACATCCTGGAATAGTTAAAATTGTAAATGAAACATTAGATAATTTTCAAAATAAGATTTTTCTTTTAGTTGGAGGATTCCATCTTTTTGATAAAACTCCTGATGATATAGAAAATATTGTAAATGAAATTTATAAATTAGATATAGAAAATATTTCTCCTTCTCATTGCACAGGGGATGAAGCCATAAAATTATTTCAAGAAAAATTTAAAGAAAGATATATTAAATCTGGTGTTGGTAAAATTATCTATTTCTAAAAGTTTCTCTTAATTTATTATTTTAATATAATTAGCAAAAGGGAGGCATTTTATGAAACAAAAAAAGTCGGTTGTATTTTTAGTAATATTAATTTCTACTGTTTTAATAATCAGTTCATCAACTTTTGCATGGTCAACTCATGGTAAGATGACATATTTTGTTGCGAGTGATGTAGCTTGGCTTGAAAAATATAACAATATAACTATAACAGAATACCATTACAGTGATATAGATACTGAACCATATAATCCAGATTTTAAAATATTATATAAAGAGGGTTATATTGGTGAACAAACATCTGCTCTTGAAATTTTATCTATATATGCAGATGAACCTGATTGGGATATGGACACAAATTTAAAACTTTCATCATTTCAAAAAATCATAGGAGGATCTTCTGGATGGAGACATCAATATTACATTACATTTTTTGGAATAATAAGAATAGGTAATGCACCTAAAAGATCACAATATTTTTATGATTTAGCATTAAAAGCATTTGATAAAGATGATTATTATTGGGGTTTCAGATTTTTTGCAAGGGCTCTTCATTATGCTGAAGATGTATCACAACCATTACATGCATTCCCATTACCAATTTCTGTAATTTTAAAAAATATTTTTAGTATAAATGGCCTTGTAAAAATTGGTGAAAATCACCATTATACCTTTGAGGACTATCAAGGAACACAAATTGAAATTAATAGAAGCGACTATATTGATGCACTAAAAACAACTGAAACTATGAATGTTAATTCAATTAATAGATTAGCTGTTTTGAATGCATTCAAAAGCAAAAAAGATTGTAATAAAATTTTTGATATTCAGCAAAAATTTTATGGAGAAGGAATAAACAATAAAGAAGGATTTTCTATTAATAAAGATGATTATAAAGTTTTAAAAGATAATGAGTATCAGGAAGAGTACGATAATATAATCAAATCACATTTGATAAATTTCGCTATAACTGTAAATACAGCGTTAGAATTGCTACATAATGATTTATTAAAAATGGGTGTTTTTAATTAAAATGAGACAAAGGTGTCAGGCACCAAAATCTCATAATTTAAAAAAGTGAATATTAATTCTTCTCAAAAATATTTTTCTGATTTTCAATTTTTTTGGGATGTTACTATAGAGTAATTAGATTTTCAAAAATCCTCTATTTTGTCATTCCCGTGAAAACGCCTCAATTTTGTCATTCCCGTGAAAACGCCTCTATTTTGTCATTACCGTGAAAACGGGAATCCAGTTCCTCTATTTTGTCATTCCAGCGAAAACGGGAATCCAGTATTTTTATAGGTAATATAGATTCCTGCATAATGAGGAATAACGGGTTTATTGTCATTCCCGTGAAAACGGGAATCCAGTACTTTTATAGGTAATATAGATTCCTGCTTACTCAGAAATAAGAGTTTGAATAACTTTTTCAGTGAACTTGTTATAATAAGTTTTCGTAAGCAAACAACCTGTTTTTATAAATCAAAGAAAATTTTATGTTTTTTAATCTTATAAATAAACTTTACAAAATCGAGATTTTTACTATAATTCAATTTGCGGAGAGATGGCCGAGCGGCTGATGGCACCTGCCTGCTAAGCAGGTGACGGGGCTTATACCCCGTTCGCGGGTTCGAATCCCGCTCTCTCCGCCAGTTAAATTTTAGCGCCCGTAGCTCAATTGGATAGAGCGGCGGACTACGGATCCGCAGGTTGTGGGTTCAACTCCCACTGGGCGCGCCAGATCAAATGAATAACGAATATATTTTTGTAAAAGGTGCTCGAGTTCATAACTTAAAAAACATTGATATAAAAATACCAAGAGGCAAGTTGGTAGTTATAACTGGTTTATCTGGTTCTGGAAAATCATCTCTTGCTTTTGATACAATCTATGCAGAAGGACAGAGAAGGTATGTTGAATCACTTTCCTCTTATGCAAGACAATTTTTGGAACTTATGGATAAACCAGATGTTGATTTCATAGAAGGATTATCTCCAGCAATTGCAATTGATCAAAAAGCTATAACCCATAATCCAAGATCAACTGTTGGAACAATGACTGAAATTTATGATTATCTAAGACTTTTATTTGCAAGAATTGGTATTCCCCATTGTCCAGAATGTGGAAGAGAGATAAAAAAGCAGACTCCACAAGAGATTGTGGATCAAATATTAACATTACCAAAAGAAACAAAAATTATTATATTATCACCAGTTATCATTGGAAGGAAAGGTGAGTATAAAAATCTACTTGAAAAGATAAAAAAAGATGGATTTTTCAGAGTGAGGATAGATAAAACAATTTATACTCTTGAAGAAGAGATAGAGATTGATAAAAATAAAAAGCATGACATAGAAATTGTTATAGATAGAATTGTTTTGAAAGAAGATATAAAAAATAGATTAACTGAATCAATTGAACTTGCTTTGAAATATAGTGATGGACTTGTAAAAATAATTTTAGTAGATTCAAATGAAGAAAGAATTTTCTCCTCAAGGTTTGCATGTCCAGTTTGTGGAATTTCACTTCCAGAAATTGAACCAAGACTTTTTTCTTTCAATTCACCATTTGGAGCTTGTCCTACCTGTCAAGGTTTAGGTTTTAAGATGGAGGTTGATCCAGATTTGATTATTCCAGATAAAAGTTTATCCATATCTGAAGGAGCAATAAAAGCGCCAGGATATCAATCCCTTGATGGATTTAACTATGAAATAATTGAAAGTTTATCAAATTATTATGATTTTGATTTAGATACCCCTATTTATAAGATTGATAAAAAAGCTTTGGATATTTTGCTCTATGGAACAGATGGAAGATTCAAAGTAAATTATACTGGAAGAGATGGAGAAGAGCACCACTTTTACACATATTGGGAGGGGATAATAAATGCAATTCAGAGAAGGTATAAAGAGACAGAATCAAATGAGATGAAAGAATTTTATGAGAAATTTATGAGATTTTTACCCTGCCCTGATTGTGGTGGTAAAAGGCTTAAAAAAGAGGCCTTATCTGTATTGATAAATGGAAAAAATATTTATGAAGTAACAGATATGAATATTTTGGATTGTTTGAACTTCTTTGAAAATATAAATCTTACCGAAACTGAAAAAATAATTTCAAAACAGATACTAAAAGAGATACAATCGAGATTGAAATTTTTGGTTGATGTTGGTTTATCATATCTCACTCTCAATAGAGAATCAAGGACATTATCTGGAGGAGAGGGACAAAGAATAAGACTTGCAACACAAATTGGTTCTGGTTTAACAGGTGTACTTTATGTGCTTGATGAACCAACTATTGGTTTACATAACAAAGATACTAAAAAATTATTGAATTCATTGAAAAGATTGAGAGATCTTGGCAATACATTGATTGTTGTTGAACATGATGAGCTTGTTATAAGAGAATCAGATTATATTATAGATATGGGTCCTGGTGCTGGTGAGAATGGTGGAGAAATTGTCTTTGAAGGAAAAGTTGATGAAATTATAAAATCTGATAAATCATTAACAGGAAAATATCTATCAAACAGATTAAAAATTGAGATTCCTTATAAAAGAAGAAAAGGAAACGGTAAATATTTTGAAATTATAGGAGCAGAAGAGCATAATTTAAAAAATATTGATGTAAAAATTCCTCTAAACACTTTCACCTGCATAACTGGAGTTTCAGGTTCAGGAAAATCAACTTTGATATATGATATTTTATATAAAGGACTTAAAGGAATATTTTTTAAATCTGGCGAAAAGCCAGGACTTTTTAAAGAGTTCAAGGGTATTGAGAATATTGATAAAGTTGTTATGGTTGATCAATCACCAATAGGAAGAACACCAAGATCTAACCCCGCTACTTATATTAATCTTTTCACACCAATAAGGGAACTTTTTTCAAAAACAAAAGAAGCAAGAGAAAGAGGATACACTCCAGGTAGATTTTCTTTTAATGTTTTTGGAGGGAGATGTGAAGCATGTGAAGGCGCTGGGGTTAAAAGAATAGAGATGCAATTTTTACCTGATGTTTATGTAACCTGTGAAGTGTGTCATGGTAAAAGATATAATAGGGAAACACTTGAAATTACTTGGAAAGGTAAAAATATATCAGATGTTCTTAATATGACAGTTGATGAAGCTTATGAATTTTTTGAAAATATTCCATCAATAAAAAGAAAATTATCTTTACTTAAGGATGTTGGATTGGGATATATCAAATTAGGACAACCTGCTCCAACTCTATCTGGTGGAGAAGCACAAAGAGTAAAACTTTCTTATGAACTTTCAAAATCGTTTGAGGGTCATATTCTATATCTTCTTGATGAACCAACCACTGGACTTCATTTTGATGATGTTAAAAAACTTTTAAATGTTTTAAATAGATTGGTTGAAAAGGGAAACACTGTTATTGTGATAGAGCATCATCCTGATATTATTAAAAGTTGTGATTATATAATCGATTTAGGGCCAGAGGGTGGAGATGAAGGAGGATATGTTGTGGCACAAGGAACACCTGAAGAGATTTCTAATAATAAAAAATCATATACTGGTGAGTTGTTGAAGAAAATTTTAAATAGATAAAAAAAGGTGGGAACAAAAAAGTGTTGTAATGATAAAAAGAGGTTATTGCAATAAAAAGGGATTTTGGTAATGAAAAGGGTATCATAGAGATAAAAATGTGAATTGAAGCAATAAAAAGGCTCATAGCAAAAAAGAGTTATTGTAATATAAAGTAGTTAAGATAAAAAATGGTTTTTGGTAATAAAATGGTAATTGAGATAATAAAGGGTTAGTAGAAATAAATAAAGGGGGTGATTATACCCCCTTTATAAATATTAAATAAGGAGGGACTAAATTATTTTAAAGAAAAATAGAGAAGTTGGAGATTTTTCTCTTTGCTCAAAAGTTAGAATTTTCAAATAATCGAAATATAAATTTTTTCTTAAATTTAAAATTTCGCTCTCTAAAGTAATACAATCATCAATATATGAAGAGAGAGTCTCTCTATTATAGTTATCACTCTTTAAAATTTCTCTTTGTTTAGAATTATTATCTTTAATTTTTTCATGAATCTCTTTTTCTTTTTGTTTTTCATTTATAAATAAATCCTTAAGTTTTGATGTCTCTTCATCTGTTAAATCCAATTTTTTTACTAAAAACCTTAATTCAAACTGATTTAAGAATTTAACTTTTCTACTATTTTCCTCTTTAATCATATCTTTTAATATCTCTTTCTGTTCATCTGTTAAATTTAATCTTTTACCAATAACAAGTAAATCTTTTATCTTATCATTTGATCTACTGATAAACTCTTCCACCTTTTCATTATTTAAAATGAATGGTTTTGATTTTAAAAATAAAGTGAATGTCGGGAAAATCTTTCTCTGTTCATTATCAAGAATATCAACTATTTTTAAATATGCATCTTTTTTCAAATAAGAGAGATTAACTATATTTTTTATTTGTGATTCAACAAGTAAATTCAAACTATCTTCATCCAAAACTTCTTTCGATAGAATTTCTTTTTCTTCTGTGTTTTTCTTTTTAATATCTTCAAAAATAGGTTCACTTTTTGCTTTCAAATCTTTTAAAATTTCTTCAATTTTACTTTTTTGTTCATCAGTAAGGTTAAGTTTTTTAAATATAAATAACAGATTTCCATCTCCATCACTACTAAAGTTTTTAATAAGATTCCCTGCATACACTCCGCCAACCGAAAGTAACCCTATTAATACTGCTACTAATAAAATTGTCAAAACTTTCTTGTTCATACCTCTCGCCTCCATAATATAATACATCCAAAACATTTTTATGTTACAAATCTTTTATATGGAAAAATCAATTTAATTTTTCTAATCAAGTTATAAATCTAAATGAAATTTTTATTTTTTACTCTTCCTTTATTAAAGAATTGTCTTAAAAATGATTAATTATTATTCAATTTTGATACTGATAGAATTAATTATCCTTTCTAATTTATTTTAGATTATGAAAAAATTAATTATTTTTGATTTAACTTTAATGCTGAATAGTTTATTAATCATCTTTACCTAATTTTTATGTTAAAAATTCAATTATTTTTAAATTTCTATTACTAAAAAAATTATTTTGATTTAATTTATTAAATAGAGATAAAAATTTTTAATAATGATGTTTAAAATTTATATATTATCTTCTCAGAATTTTTCAAATTATGATGTTTAAATTTATAGAATATAGAGACTAAAATTTTAAATTATGGTGCCGGAGGTGGGAATCGAACCCACATGGATTACTCATCCGAGGGATTTTAAGTCCCTTGCGTCTGCCTATTCCGCCACTCCGGCTGGAGGCGGCACCCGGATTTGAACCGAGGAATAACGGTTTTGCAGACCGTCGCCTTACCACTTGGCTATGCCGCCAATTCCATCTATATTTATATCAAAAAAGAAATATATTTCAAGATAATGTATAGAGATTGCTGAAAAAAGTATCATATATTTTACCTTATATTAGTGAAATCCAAGAGTTTGAGTATAGATATCGCTGGAAAAATAATTGGTTCTTTCATAGAAATAATAGGACCATATGGCTAAGTTTATGCATAGAGATTACTGAAAACTCTTTAATTTGTCATTCCCTTTTAATTCTTCTTTTCATTCCTGTGAAAACGCATCCATTTTGTCATTCATATGAAAACAGAAATTCAGTATCTCTTTGTCATTCTCGTGAAAACGGGAATCCAGTATTTCAATCGATAATATAAATTTCCATTTCCGAAGGAATAACAATGTTTATTATCATCACCGTGTAATTCTTTTGTCATTCCTGTGTAATTCTTTTGTCACTTCCTTGCAAACGGGAATCCTGTATTTTTATTAGTAATATATATTATTTTATTCTTCCCGTCTAAATATTTTGTCATTCCCGTGAAAACGGGAATCCTGCATCCATTTTGTTATTCACATGAAAACAGGAATCTAGTATTTTTGTTTTGTCATTCCCGTGCAAACGGGAATCCAGTATTTCCATCTATAAAATAAATTCCTATCTCCCTCAGAAATGATGGTTTGGATGATTTTTCAGAACCTTCATATAAGACTAAGTCATTGATTAAAAGCTTGATGACCTTTTTAAAGTCTTCATATAAAGTCCAAACCATTTTAAAAATTATTTACAAAAGTAAATAATCTGTTTTTGTAAACTAAGTTAACTTTCCACTTTCATATCATACTTACAAAAATTTAAAAAAATTATTGGATATTGATATAATGAAATGTATGAGTGTTTATGTTGGTTTTGAAGAATTAAAAAATCTTTATAATGAAAATAAAAAAATAACAAAAAAGATTTGGAAAGAAAAATATTATTCAAAATATAAAAAGGTTTTTGATGCAATGTTAAAATATCTTTATTTTACAGATTTAGATAATCTTTTAAATTATGTAGAAACTACAGATTTTGATAAACTGATTAAAAATAGTGAAGAGGCAATAAAAGATGGCTATATTTCTAAAATTTTAAGTTTAATTGATAGAGCAAAAGAGATTCTAAATTTTAATGAAGATTTTGATGTATATTTTCTTATTGGATTTAATCATATTGATGGAACATCCTTAATGTCTGATAAACCTTTTCTATATTTTGGACTTGAGAGATTAATTGATGAAAACATAAATATCCTTGTTCCTCATGAGTTTAACCATCTTGTAAGGAATTTTAAATATAAAGAATTTGGCACAAAAAAGTTAAAATTTAAAGATTATATGATTTATGAAGGAGTCGCAACATATTTTTCAATTTATTTCTTAGACATAAATCCTAAGAATGAGGCAAAAGCACTTTTCATTCCTCAAGAAAAATATGAAATCTTAAATAAAAATAAAGAAGAAATTAGAAAAGATATCATGAAACTTTTAAATGTGGAAATGGATAATCAAATTATGATGAATTACTTTACTTATGATGGAGAAAAAAAATTAAAGCAAGGATACTACATAGGTCTGAAAATAATAGAAGAATTGGTAAGTTTAGGACACAATATCGTTGACTTAACATATATGAATAGTGATGATATTTTAAATCTCTATTTTAAAAATCAAGATATAAATAAACAATGGGATAAAATTGATAAAATATAAATTGGAATCGGTTGTAATTATAACAAATATTAAAAGTAAGAATTAATAAATGCTTTAATAAAATTAATTTTATAATTTTTCTTATTTTTTATGTAAATTTTTTATTTAGTTAAAAGTGAACATGATTAAAGGATTTCATATTTTTTATGATATATTAGCATTGCCAATTATTAATTTTTCTTTTTCTATTTTTATAACAAGATTCCCTTTTGAATTATAAAATTCACCAAAAATTAAAATGTGATTTGTAGGTGTAATTCTTCCATAAAAAATTGGTAAATTATTATAAGAACAAGAAAATCTTTTACATGCTAAATCTCCAATTCTAAGAAATGAATTTATGTAAAATTCAGCATTTCCAGAATTTAGAGAAATTTCATAAACTTTAAATTCATTTTCAAGTAATGTAAAGATAACATCTTTATTTTTAATTTCTATTTCTTTATCTGGCATTATTTCTAATAACATTTCTCCTTGTTTATTATAAATTTTAGCTTCTATAAATATTTTATTTCTCTTCCAATCACATTTAAAAATCATTTCTTTTGTTATAGGGTCTATTATAGTTACTTTATTAAAAAAATTTGTTCCTAAAATTAAGGGAGGCTTATGTTTTAATCTTTCCGAAATTTCAAATTTTGTTAAATTATTGAAATCATTTATTAATCTGTTATTTATATCATTTAAACATTCATCAGGTGTCATAATTTTTATATCATAACCAATTACATAAAGATTATTTCTTTTACTCAATATTTTATTATCCATTGTTAAAAAATAATCTGCCATATTTATCCAACATTCATCTAAATGAATAATATCCCTGAATGTATTATTTGTAAAATCTTTTTGAAATTTTGCTTCTCTTAATGTCTTACCAACAATAATTTTAAATATCTCATCAAACAGGGATTTTCTACCTGCCCATTCTATGGCATATGAATCACCAAAGTATTGAGAACCTAAAAGAGTTTCATAACTTGATATTTTTTGAAATCTTTTAATTGAGTTAATGGTTTTATCTTTTTTTAGTTCCATATATACAACACTACTTACATATATATCGATAAGACCTAAATGAAATAATTCTTCTATTTCATTCATTTTTAAAATTTCTTGTTTAGAATTAATTAAATTTGTATCTATTACAACCAATGGAATATACATTAAATATCATTTTATCATAATTTATTATATTATTTTTTTAAATAAATAATCATACCCACTTATCTTTATTTATTTATAAGATTTAAACATTTGTTGCTTAAAAAAATATATAGTTTTTTTATAAGTTATTTCTATAATTATAAGTATACTAATTGTTAAAAAGTAAATTTATTGTAAAATAGATTTTATGAATAATTTTTTTGTTGATTCTCATACTCATCTTGATATGCCAGATTTCAATAAAGATAGAGAAGAGGTTATAAAGAGAGCATTAAGTTCAAATATAAAATATTTTTTAAATGTTGGTTATGATTATAGATCATCTATAAATTCTAATAATCTAACAAAAAATTATAATTATTTTTTTGGAGCATTAGGGTTCCATCCACACGATGCAAAAAGTTTTAAAAATGATTACCTTTTTGAATTTGAAAGAATAATTAAAAACAACAAAAAAATAGTTGCAGTAGGAGAAATTGGACTTGATTACTATAGAAATTTATCCCCAAAGGAGACACAAATTGAGGTTTTTAAAAAACAAATAGAATTTGCAATAGAAATGAGTATGCCTATCATTATTCATGAAAGAGATGCTTTCTTTGATTCTATAAACATCATGAAACAGTACAGGGGAAAAATAAAAGGTGTTTTTCACTGCTTTAATAGAGATTTTATATCATTTAAAGAGATATTTAATTTAAATTTCTATATAGGGGTTGGTGGTGTTATAACTTATCCAAAAAATAATAATTTAAGAGAATCTTTTAAAAAAATTCCATTGGATAGAATTATTCTTGAAACAGATGCACCATATCTTCCTCCTCAAAATAAAAGAGGAGAAAGGAATGAACCACAATTTTTAATATATACTGCCCAATTTTTGGCAAAGATTTATAACATCTCTTTAGATTATTTAGCAAAAAAAACAACAGAAAACTTTTCAAATCTATTTAATATCAAAATTTAAAATCATAAAATTTAATATGCCGAAATACTTGACAAATTAAAATCATAAATTATATTTAATTAATTAAAAACTCTTAAGGAGGTCATTATGAGAAGATGTTTTTTAATTTATTTAGTTTTGATTTTAGTTTCCTTGTCTTTTTTTGGATGTACTGGAAGTAGCACAATTTTAACAGGAATAGTTAAAAATGAGGACAATCAACCGTTAAAAGATGTAACTATTTACCTTGATGGAAGAACCTCCAAAACAGATGATAATGGAAAATTTGAGTTTAGAAATCTTGAAACTAAAAAATACAAATTATCAGTAAATTTAGAAGGATTTTATGCTTATGAAACCGAAGTTGATATATCGCAAGGTGAGAATAAATTAAATGTTTCATTAAAATACACAACTTTAACAAGGGCAAGGAAAAAAGGCTATCTTTTAGTTGGTTCAGATGTAACTTATCCACCATTTGAATATATGGAAAATGGAAAACCAATTGGATTTGATGTTGATTTGATTAATTTAGTTGCAAAAGAGATGGGTTTAGAAAGAGCGGAGGTAATGGATACTGCATGGGATGGAATATTTGCAGCTTTAAAGACAGAAAAATTCGATATCATAATCTCTTCAGTTACAATCACTGATGAAAGAAAAAAAGAGATGTTATTTTCTGATCCATACTATAATTCAGGTCAAATTATAGCTATAAGAAAAGATGATAACAGAATAAAAAATGAGAATGATTTAAAAGGAATGGTAGTAGGAGTTCAAATAAATACAACAGGTGATTTTTCAGCACAGGAAATTCCTGGAATTAAAGAGATAAAAAGATATGATGATATACAACAAGCATTTCAAGATCTTGAAATTGGAAGAATAGATGCAATTTTAAATGATTTGCCAGTTAATGCTTATTTTGCAAGCACAAGGCCTAACATAAAATTAGTTGGTACACTTTTGACAAAAGAGCAATATGGAATTTGTGCAAGAGTCGTTGATGGTGACTTAATTAATGAAATAAACAATGCTTTAAGAAAAGTTAAAGAAAGCGGAAAATATAGAGAAATCTATCTAAAATGGTTTGGTGTTGAACCTGTTGATTAGGTGATAATTAAAAATGGGATTTGATTTTAATATCTCTCTTTTTATGGAATCTATTCCATATTTGATCGATGGAGCAAAATATACTATTCTTTTTTCATTAATCTCAATTGTTTTTGGAATTCTTATAGGTCTGTTTGCATCATTAATGAAAATATCTAAAAATCCATTTTTCAATATTTTAGGAAATTTATATATTGAAATAATTAGAGGAACACCGCTTCTTTTGCATATTATGATTGCATATTATGGTCTTGCAGCTTTTAAAATTAATTTAAATTATTTTACTGCTGGAGTTTTAGCTCTATCAATTAATTCAGGAGCTTATTGTGGAGAAATTTTTAGAGCAGGAATAGAATCTATTGAAAAAGGACAGATGGAAGCTGCAAGATCTGTTGGTATGTCATATGGTCAAGCAATGAGATTTATTATTTTACCTCAAGCAGTAAAAAGAGTGATACCTCCATTAACAAATGAATTTGTAGCAATGTTAAAGGACTCTTCTCTGCTTTCAATAATTGCTGTCCCAGAACTTCTAAGAAATGCAAGACAACTTATGGGAACAAAAGCAAATGTTTGGAGTCCATTTATTGGTGCTGGCTTGATATACCTTGTTTTAACACTACCTTTAACAAGATTAGCATCATTACTTGAAAGGAGGTTTGCAAAAGGTGGAGTTTAATAATGCTATTAGTTTTTGAAAGGAGATTTGCAAAAGGTGGAGTTTAATAATGCTATTTTAAGTGTTAGAAATTTATATAAAAAATTTGAAGGTATTGAAGTTTTAAAAAATGTTAGTTTTGATTTACATGAAAAGGAGGTCCTTGTTATTGTTGGTCCATCTGGGGCTGGTAAATCAACTTTAATTAGATGTATCAATAGATTAGAAGAGCCAACAAAGGGTGAAATTATTTTTAACGGAAATAAAATTGATAATAAGACAGATTATAATAGACTAAGAGAAAAAATAGGTATGGTTTTTCAAAAATTCAATCTTTTTTTACATTTAACTGCAATACAAAATATAACTTTACCATTGAAAATTGTTAAGAGAAAAAGTGAAAAAGAGGCATATAATATAGCAATAGAATATCTTACAAAAGTTGGTTTGAAAGATAGAGCAAATCACTATCCAATACAACTCTCTGGTGGTGAACAGCAAAGAGTAGCAATAGCAAGGGCACTATCTCTTGAACCAAAAATAATGTTGTTTGATGAACCAACCTCAAGTATTGATATTGAACTTATCAAAGATGTTCTTGATGTTATGAAAAATCTTGCAAAAGAGGGAATGACTATGGTAGTTGTTAGTCATGAAATGGGCTTTGCTAAAGAGGTAGGAGATAGAATTTTATTTATGGATAAAGGAGAAATTATTGAAGAAAATAATCCAGAAGATTTTTTTAGAAATCCTAAAACTGAAAGGGCAAAACAATTTTTATCTAAGATAATAAACATATAAAAATCTTAGTTTACAAAAACAGACAGCCTACTTTTGTAAACTATTTTTATATTGGGGTCAGGTCTTATATTAACACATTCTTAAAATTTCTTTATTAATCATTCTTGATATAAATTTATTATAAGTAGTTGTTATAAGAAGTGATGTTAATAGGTTATAGTGTACAAGGTGTCTGACCCCCTGTACACTACTATCCAAATTTGATCTATATTGAATTTTTTAATAATTTAAATTTATTACTCTTGGAGATACTGGATTCCCGTTTTCACGGGAATGATAAGAAGAATTGCAAGGGAATGACAAAATGGATGCTGGATTCCCGTTTTTACGGGAATGACAAGATAATATGTATTACTGATGAAAATACTGGATTTTATTTTGCACGGGAGTGACAAATTATAGAGTTTTCACCAATCTCTATACAGGGTCTTGATAATATTCCCAATTTTTTTATAAATAGAGCTCGTAAAGAATTTTATAATTATCTAATTTATAGAATGTTGTATAATTAAAAAGAGGGAAAAAAAATTATGGTTTGTAGAGTTGTAATAAAGTTTTCTCTCCAAGAGTATAAAAAAGAGATATACCTAAATACTACATACCACTTAACTATCAATATTAATCGAATAGAAAATGACACACTCAAGATTGTAGAGTTAGAAGTTCCTAAGAAAGGTGAATTTTTATGAAAAAATCACAAAGAAGTATAATTAACATAGGCATTTTAAAGAAGAAGAAAGTCTTTTCGATTTTATCAATTCTTTTACTAATTTCAATTCTCTTATCATCCTGCATAATAAAACAATCTTATAAATTTACAGATGTAATTATTTATTCCTTAAAAGGAGACATACATTATGTTGATTTTGATGGTAAAAAAGATAGATTACTTGTCTCAAAGGATGATGTGCTGAAGTTGAATAGTAAAAAAGAAGAGTTTAATGAATTGCGTTTACATCCTTTATGTGTTTCATCTGATAAACATAAACTCTTTTTTACTAAAATGATAGTTCAGGGAAGTGGAGCTGAGAGAAAAGACTATTACGAATTATTTTCTATAGATTCTAATAGAAATAATATTAAGAAATTAACAGACGAAGAGTTTGAAGTCCTCAAGCCATATTATTCTCAAGACAAAAACTATGTTGCATTTATTGCATTAAATAAGCAGAAGGGAGCAATTTTTATTCTTCAACTTTCAGATGGAACATTTAAAAGAGTAACTCCATGGTATTACAATACCAAAAGCCTTGACAGTATAACTGATATTGTTTTTTCACAGGATAGTAAAAAAATTTTCTTTGTTGTAATTAACAAAAATGAAAATAGTTATGATCTCAACATGGTTGATATTAATAATGAAAAAATAGAAACGATTGTGTCAGATGTAAAAGACATTACTATTTATGAATGGTCTTACGATGGGAAAATGCTTGCTTTTACTATTAAAGTTTCTGGATGGGAATGGTATGATTCAAAACAAAAACTCTGTATTGTTGAAAATGAAGGTTCTAATTTTAAGATATTGACAGAGGCACTTTATCAGATCTCTTCTGTTAGATGGTCAAATGATTCTTCAAAAATTCTTTTTAATCATTATGGAAAACCTGAGACATGGGAATCAATTTCTAAAAATAACTTTCTAAGTGTTGTTGATATTAAAGAAGCAGATTTTAAAGAGACAAGTGGATATGATATAATTGATGGTTATTGGACTTCGGATAATTCCAAAGTTGTTGCTAAGATTGGTGAAGACAATCCTTCAGAATTAGATATTCCAAGGTATGCAATCTATATTATAGATATTGAATCTATGAATCCCATTAGAATAACACCTTATTATCCTTATATTGACAAACTCACATTTCACTCTGAAGATAAAGACAAGGTCATTTTTACTTCAGGACCTTTTCCTTATGCTAATACTAATAAACTTGAGATATTAAATCTAAAGGATAAAACTATAAAAACAGTTGAGGTTTTTGATAAAGATCAAGAGATTACTGACATTTCTTTTTCTCCAGATTCTAAAAACTATTTCATCCGTGTAAGGAGGAATAAATTTGATAACAGTAGCAATATAGAAATAAGCGTTTCTCTGTTTATCTATAATAGTAATACAAATACCACATTAAGGAAATTTGAAACTGATGTTAATGAAGAATTTGGAGGCATTAAGTGGATAAGCAACAATGAAATTATTTTTGATAAATATTCTATTGTTTCTGGGATTACAGCAATGGAAGAATATTTTCAAGACATTTATCTTTACCGTTTTAATGTATCTACTGGAGAGATCTTTGAGCTTACTTTTAGAAATGTTGGTTCATTTGATAACTTGATAGTAGCAAGTGATTAGTCGCAAAGTTTTGAAGTATTAAATGTATTTAAACAAATTAAGTTTCTGAAAAATATTACTCATTTTCTTTAATTCAGGCAAAAATTTCTTTGAATTAGTTATTATACAATTTATAGTTCTGTAATAGTAAGATTAAAGATGTTAGAAATATATTTCAATGTTATAATATTAATTTGATAATTTTTTTGAAAAGGAGTTGATATGTATCCAATTTTTATTAGAATAGGTGATTATGCAATAAGATGGTATGGAGTAATGATTGCAGTTGCAGTTGTTTTTGGAATTTTCTATTCAAGAAAAGAGTTAATGAAAATAGGGGTTGATGAAGATACTTTCTTTGATTACGCTATATGGGTTATCATCGTTGGTGTAATAGGGGCAAGATTACTTTATGTTTTTGGTAACACTCCTTTATATTACATAACTCATCCATTGAGGATTCTCTATCTTTGGGAAGGTGGTTTATCTTATCTTGGAATTATAATAGCAGGTCTTATTTTTTCATACTATTTTTGGAAAAAAAGAGGAAATATTTTTCACAAAGTAACTGATATTGCATCAATTCCTCTTGCATTTGGATGGGCTATTGGAAGAATTGGATGTTTTCTTAATGGTTGTTGCTATGGAAAACCAACAGGTCTTCCTTTTCCATTTTCAATAACATTCACCAACCCTGAATCATTTGCACCACTTGGTATACCTCTTTATCCTACGCAACCTCTTCTTTCAATTACTGGTTTTATAACTCTATTCATTCTTTTAAGATATAGGAACAAACTAAAAGTTGATGGTGGTATCTTTACACTTTTTCTTATCTTATATTCAATATTCACATTCTTAATTGAATTTTTAAGAGGTGATCATTATCAGATATTTGGATTAACAGCATCTCAATGGGGCTGTTTTTTAATTGTTATTTTTGCGTATCTATTCTATAAATCTTCTCCCAGCCTAAAGCATGAAAAAGAAAAAGCTGAAACTTCCGATTCAACTCTTTCTGAAAAACCTCAAGATGATTTGAAAGAGAATAAAGAGGATACGGAGAATTAAAAAAAGAGACAAAGGAAGAGCCACTTCCAGTTAAAATAACATTTAAAGCGTTGTACTTTAATAAAAAATCTTTTATCTCTTTTAATTCTGGTTTAATTTTAAAAGCATAATATTCAAGATCATTACCAAGATATGGTATAAAATCTTCTGATTTTATCAATTTATCAATGACTTTTTCACTTTTCTCTTCTTTTATCTCGACCTCTTTAACTTCATCATAAATCTCTTTTGTTGATATTTTTATGTTAGGATAGATTACTGAAAAATAAAACTCATAATCATTAACATATAAAGGAAAAATTTTCTCTCCTTTACTTTGAATCAATAAAAGTTTTTCTTTTCTCAAAAAAAGAGGAACATCTGAACCAATTTGTTCACCAAGAGAAATTAACTCTTCATCAGATAAAGGGTAATTATAAATTTCATTAAATAGAAGCAGTAATTTCGCAGCATTTGAACTTCCCCCACCTAAACCACTTCCAACAGGAATATTTTTTTTAATTATTATATTAAACTTATCACTTTTACCTATCTTAGAAAAAAATAGATCTTTGACCTTTTCAATGTTGCTATCTTGAACTAAATTATTTTCAAATGAAACCTCATCTTTATCAGAATAATCAACTTTTATCTCATCATAAATTGGAATTTTTAAAACGATACTTTTTATATAGTGATAATTTTGTGGTAATTTGCCTAATATATCAAGAGTGAGATTTATCTTTGCTTCTGATAAAATTTTCATAAATTTTTATATAATCTTCAACCTTTATATCTTCAGGTCTTAAATTTGTGTCTATATTCATATCATTTAAATAATCTGATAAATATTTTTTTATTTTTTTTCTTCTTTTTGAAAAAATATCTTTTAAAAAAGTCTCATATTCTTTAAAGTCATCATTCCATTCTCTAATTCTTTTAAAATATATAAAAATTGAATCAACCTTAGGTTTTGGATAAAAAAGATTTTTACTGAACTCTTTTAGAGATTTGAAAGAGAAAAAAGTTTGCAGAAAAATTGATATTGCTCCATATTTTTTCGAACCTTCTTTAGAAATTATTCTTTCGCCAAGTTCTTTCTGAATCATAAAATATCCCTCTTTTATACTGTTTATCATAGAACATTTTTTTAAAATTTCTGTTGCTTGTGAATATGGTAGATTTGAAAAAAATTTGAAACTCTCAGGAAATTTATCTTCTAATAAAAAATCCATATATTTAACTTCAATATTTTTGTAAAAAATAATATTTTGATTTATAAACTCTTTTAATCTCTCATCAATCTCATAACTTCTTATAAATTCAACTCTTTTTGCAATCTCTTTTGTTATATCTCCAGTGCCAGTTCCAACTTCAATTATAAAATCATCATCCATAAAATTTGTTAAGTTCAATAAATTTTGTGTATTTCCAATAAATATATTTTGACCTAAACTTTTTTTAAATCTAAATTTTTGTTTTAATAAATCAGCCTTGCTCAAAATTTAATCTCTTGTGATAGATCTCCTATTAAAGGAATCTTCCAAAATTTTCCTACAAGTGCTTCAATAAAAGAATATAAAGCAACAAGAAATATCAATACCCCAAAAATATATTTAAATATGAAGCCTATGAATGGTATTAAACTTAAAAGCCAGATAATAACTTCTACAATAAACAAACCAAAACCCTGTTTTGCATGAGAAAGAACAAATTCATCATCTTTTGCAAGAATTAATGAAACAATAAAAAGAAAAGGGATATAACTTATTGCAGCTATAATATTTTTTTCATCTTCTTTTCCAAATTTAATTTCCACTTTTCTTCCTCCTTCCTTTTTTGTTCTCTTCTTTTAATTTTTTTATCTCCTTTTCAAGCTCGTCTATTTTTTTCAAAAAATATTCATTTTTTTCATCATTTGATGTATCAAGAAAAAGATTTGGAGTTAAAGAGATGCTTATCTCATAATTATCATCATAGTTAGAAATATCATCAAACACAATTGTGTTAATATCTTCTATAATTTGTATCATTCTTCTTGACTTTATTTCATCCTCATTCATCTCTTCACTACCTAATTTATGTAACAAAAGTGTTGGTACAAATATTATTATTTCGCCATCCTCAGCTTTTCCAATTGTTCCAAATTTTTCCTTGAATTCAAGTATAAATGCTGGTGAAACAATGTATACCTCATTTTTTTGCCCAATAAACATAACAGAGGCTTTAATTGGTTTTTTCTTTTTAAGAGAATCAAATTTTTTCATAAATTTCAGAATCAAATCTTTTTCAATAACAACACACTTATCACCAAAATGGTACGAATTGAAAAAACGAAAATGGTTGTTCATTCCACCAATAATAGAATCATCTTTTAAAAGGATTAAGGTTGAATCAGTGTAAATTAGATATGAGTCGCTATCAAACTCAACAATTTTGTTAATTTTTTCAGAAAAAACATCTTTTAATGCAGTTTTAATTAAATGTTTTATATCCTCTTTTATCATAGAATATATTTTACCACAATTAAAAAGAAATAATATATTTTGATTTAGGAAGTTTGCCAAAAGGATCGAGTATATATTTTTTTAAATTTAATAAATCATAGTATGGAATATCTGAATGGTCAGTGCCAATTACAATTAGGTCAAATTTTTTGAGGTTATTCTTTGTTGGTTTTATGCTTTTTAATTTTTTATCTTTTATTTCAATCATCTCAATAAATGGATCATAATAAGAAACATCAACTCCTTTATCTATTAGTAGTTCCATAAATTTTAATGGTTGAGAGTTTCTTAAATCGTTTACATCTTTTTTGTATGTTATTCCTAAAATTAAAACATTTTTTTTAATATATTTTTTCACTTTGTTAAACCAATAATGGGGCATACTTTTGTTGATTAGATCTGAATATTCTATGGATGAAACTCTCAAACCATACTTTTCTCCTCTATCAACAAGAAACATTGGAACTGTTGGAATACAATCACCACCAACACCCCAATTTGGATAAAAAGGTGTAAATCCATATGGTTTAGTTTTTGCTCCTTCTATAACCTCAAATATATCTACATTATCGAGAGAGGTGAGTTTAGCAAATTCATTTATAAATGAGATATTTATGAATCTATAACTATTTTCAAGAATTTTAATGTATTCTGCAACCTTTGTGCTTGATACTGGAATTATTGTTTCAAAAATTGATGAATAAAAGTAGATTCCTATAGCAAGTGATTCTTCATCAATGCCACTCATTATCTTTGGAATAGCATCAACTGGATGATGACTTCCAGGATTTATTCTTTCAGGTGAAAAACAGAGATAAAATTTTTTTCCACCTTTTTTGAGTTTAGGATATATCAATTCTTGAGTTGAACCAGGTGGAAGAGTGCTTTCAAAAATAATCAATTTTCCATCTTTATCTAAAGATTTTCTTATATCTCTTATTGATTTTAATATATATTTTAATTCTGGTTTATCTCCTTCATTCAATGGAGTTGGAACTGATACAATATAAACATCAGATTTTACCAAATCTTTAACTGAATTTGTAGGAAAAAATTGTTTGTCTATATATTTTTTTATGACATCATCATCTATATCAACAAGATATGATTTCCTCTTTTTTAGATAATTGATTCTCTCAGTAGAGATATCATAACCTAAAACTTTAAATCCTTTATTTAATAGTAACTCAGTTATTGTTAAACCAACATATCCAAGGCCAATTACTGAAATTAATATTTCTCTATCTTTAATTTTATCTTTTAATTCTGAGAAATTCGCTTCCAAACCTTTTATTTTCACCAAGTTCCTCCTCAATTTGTATCAATCTATTATATTTAGAAACTCTCTCTCCTCTTGATGGAGCACCTGCTTTTATCATTAAGCTTCCTGTTCCAACTGCTAAATCTGAAATATAAGAATCTATTGTTTCGCCAGATCTATGAGAAATCATATAATTATATCCATTCATTTTTGCAATTTTTATAACTTCAAGAGTTTCTGAGAGGGTTCCAATTTGATTCACTTTTATTAAAATTGAATTTGCTATTCCATTTTCTATTCCAAAAATTAATTTCTCTTTATTGGTTACAAAAATATCATCACCTATGATAAATATTTTATCTTTTAATTTTTTTGTTAACTCTTTCCATCCTTCATAATCATCTTCAGATAATGGATCTTCAAGGGAAATTATTGGATATTTATCGATCAATTTCTCATAATAATCAATCATAAAGGAGGAACCAACCTCTTTTCCTTCAAAAAAATATTTATTATCTTTATGAAAACTACTTGCTGCAGAATCGAGAGCAAGAAAAATCTCTTTTCCTAATTTATAGTTTGCTTCACCAGTAGCTTCAACTATCAATTTTAATGCCTCTTCATTATTTTCTAAATTTGGTGAAAAACCTCCTTCATCTCCAACTCCTACCGAAAGTTTTCTCTTTTTTAAAATATTTTTCAGAGTGTGATATATTTCAGATGAAGCCCTAATTGCATCTTTAAAAGAGTTAAAACCAAATGGAACAATCATAAACTCCTGGATATCAAGATTATTTTCTGCATGTTTTCCACCATTTATTATATTTAAAAATGGAACTGGTAATGTATCAGTGAAAAATCCACCAAGATATTTATATAATGGCATATCTAAAAAGTGTGAGGCAGCTCTTGAAGTTGCAAGAGATACACCAAGAATTGCATTTGCACCTAAATTACTTTTATTTTTTGTACCATCCAACTCTATCATCCTTCTATCTATCTCTTCTTGATTTAAGACATCAAGACCGAGAATTTCTGGTGCGATGATAAGTTCAATATTTTTAATAGCTTTTAAGACACCTTTACCGTGAAACCTCTCATCATTATCTCTTAACTCTAATGCTTCAAATTTTCCAGTTGATGCACCAGATGGCACACAAGCAACACCAGTACTTCCTGAAATAGTTTTTACTTCAACCTCAATTGTTGGATCTCCTCTTGAATCTAAAATTTCTCTTCCCTTTACTTCAATTATCTCTTCCATTTTTTATCCTCCTATAATTCATTTGATTATTTTCCTATTATGATTCTGATGCATATAAAGCAGCACCAAGAGCGCCAATAAATTCTGGAATATCAGGTATATTTATCTTGAGTTTCAACAAATCTTCAAGAGCCAAAACAACTCCTCTATTTTTTGCAACTCCACCTGTCATAGTTACCTCCTCTTCAACATTCACTCTTTTAAGAAGAGTAAGTGCTCTTTTTGCAATAGAATAATTTATTCCCTTTATTATATCTCTTTTATCAACACCTTCACTTACCAAAGATATAACTTCAGATTCTGCAAAAACTGTGCATATATTTGAAATTTGAATGTCTTTTTTTGATTCGATATGGCACTTTCCAAAATCACTTAAATTAACTTGAAGAGCATGAGACATAACTTCGAGAAATCTTCCAGTCCCTGCTGCGCACTTATCATTCATAACAAAATCTGAAACATCTCCATTTGAATTAAGTTTGATAGCTTTGCTATCCTGTCCTCCAATATCTATCACTGTTTTAGTTTTTGGAAAAATGAATTTTGCTCCTTTTGCATGACAACTTATCTCAGTTTTTGTTAAATCTGTAAAACTCACATTTATCCTTCCATAACCAGTTGCTAAAATTTTTTCTATATTGTCTATATTCAAATTTTTTTCTTTAAGCAGTTCATCAATCAACTTTTGAGCAGTAAAACTTCCATTGGAACCTGTTGGTGAAATTTTTCCTCCAATGAATTCAGCATCTGAATCATTTTTTATTAAAACAACTTTTGTAGCAACTGAACCAATATCAACTCCTATATAATATTTCATTTTAAAAATTTTCTCCTAAGCAAGTTTTTATCCTAAGATTCAAAACAATTCTAATATAATATTTCATTTTAATAAACTCTTTCAAACAATTTTTCATCACTAAAACTCAAAATACTTCACTTTAAAATCTCACCTAATCGATTTTTTCATCACTAAAACTCAAAATAGTTCACTTTAAAATCTCCAAAAATCCTTCCATCCTTGTTTTGTTCTGCTCTTTTGGAAAATTTGATTCATCAACAAGATCACCATCAATTATTATACATGGAATACCGGAATCAATCAATTTTTTTCTTAATAGATATGAACTTCCTGCGCCTTGCCTGCAACCCCACTGATTAAAGATAATGACTCCATCAATTTTGTAATCATCAACAGCCTTTAGAGTTGTTTTATATCTCTCTTCAAGATTAGAAAATATTTTGTAATTGATTAATTTTTTAGCTAAAGATTTGAATGGATCATTTTTGTCAAACTCTTCCCAATAAACATTGCTTGTCTCTTCAAAAGCAATATAAGCACCTTTTTGATTCAAATAATCAAAGAAATCAGTTTTAAAATATGGACCGAGATGTAACCAATACAATTTTTTCTTGACTGGTAATTTATAACCCTCATCATACAAATTTTTTAATTTATCTCTTAAAAGTTTAAAAAAGTCTCTTCCATAGGTTGAACCAAAAGAAGAAAAAATCATACCAAGATAACCTAAAAAATTTTTTCCATCAATAACAACTCTTTTCTTTCTAATCTCATTAATCTCTATCAAATATTTTCTTGTCTCATTAGATAAATCTATTGCCTCATCTAACTTTTTATATGGATTTTTTACCTTTAGCTCATTTGAAAAAAATATAAAGGTCTCTTCCAATTTTTTTGCAACATATTCAATATTTTTCTCACTCTCTTCTTCAGGAATATCTATGATATGATAATCACCACCATAAAATTTTGATATTAAGTAAAATGAATGAACAGCAGAGTGGCAAGGTTTATCTAAAGTTAATATGTAGTCAGGATTAGGTAGAAAACCCATTTTGATTAATCCTAAGAGATTTCTATGGACACTACAGACATCTTTTGAAAAAACAATTTCATCACTTTCAGAAAGAATAGCATCACTTATACCAAAATTAGCAGTAACACCAGAAACTACCTCTGGTAACATTGGAAAAATGCCTAATGGGAAAAAGATTTCTGTTGGTGTAAAAACATTGATATAAAAAACTTTATTTTTTGGATTAAAATTTTTTTTAACTAAATCAAGTGCAAATTTTATTGAAACTTTACCAATCTCATCTGGTCTTAAGGCTTGTAATAAAACTCCATAAATCAATGGATAAAGATATCTCTGTGATAATATTTTTTTTAGGTAGTTAGGATTTACTTTTGGAACCTCAATTTTCATCTAACCATCACCTTCATTTAACCATTTCCTTCATTTAACCATCTCCAAAAATGATAAAAAAGGGTCAGGCCCCAATTTATCATAAAATGGTTTAAATTTTGGAACCTCGATTTTCATCTAACCATCACCTTCATTTAACCATTTCCTTCATTTAACCATCTCCAAAAAGGCTTCTATTCTCGTTCTTATTTGGCCCTTTGCACCTAAAGTGTAATCGTCATCGATTATAAGTGTTGGAATATTTTCTTTAGATAATCTATCTTTTATTAGAGGGAGATAAAAGATTAAAGGATCGCAATATTTTAAATTGTAAATAACAACTCCTTTGTAATTCCCATTTTTGTAATTTTTAATTATACTCTCTATCCTTGAAACAAAATCTCTTTTTCTTACACAACCCTCTCTTTTCAAGTAGTATCTTGCGATAGAAAATAAGGGATCTTCAGATAACAAGGAGTCTTCAGATAACAAGGGGTCTTTAGATAACAAGGGGTCTTCTCCAATTAAACTTAAATTTTTATATCCAAAGCAAGTATCATCATAATCAAAAGATATTCCTAAAGAGTTAGAAAACTCTATAAATTTTAATGGAAATATTGTTGAAAAAAGATAAAATCTGTTTTTGATTTCACTTTTTTTGTTATCAAACTTGAACTCTTGATTCAAAAAATCTTCTATACCAATTGTCTGGAAAATATAATTTAAATAATTTTTACTTAAACTATCATTTTGTAAACTACTGATTAACTTTTTCAACTTCTTTTTTCCTGAATTGTATAAATTTATCGAATTCACTAATTTTTCTTTATCTATTTTTCCATTCAATAATAGATATAATTTTTCTATCTCATCTTTAAAAAATTCAATATCTATTGGATTTTCATTGAAAGGTATCTTCAGATAATAAAACTTGTCAACAAAACCTAACTCTTTAAAAATTTCAAAAACTCTTCTTGATGAATCGCATCCATCAGTAAAAATTATGTTTTTTCTTTTCAAATTTTTCTTTAAAAAAAGTTCAATAACAGATTTTAAATAAGGACAAAGATATTTTGGAGTAACTTCATCAGAAAGAAAAAAAGTATCTAAATTTACATTTAATCTCACTGGTCTAAAACCCGAAGCGTGGATAACTTCAACTGGCACATAAGAACAAAAATAGAAAAATGAATTCTCATCTTCTAAGCTATCATCCAAACTCTCCTCATAAAGCTTCTTCAAATTCATATACGATGATATATCACCTATATCCTGTCTCATTTAACTTCCTTTAAATTCATATACAATGTCACCATTCCTCTGCTTTTATCATATTTATCCAAGCACTTCTCGTATTATTTAAACTCTATTCGTATAGCTCCTTTTAATCTTTATATTATGATACATCTCCTAAATCCTGCTTCATTTAATTTCCTTCAAATTCTTATATCAATATAAACCTCTAATATCCCATTTCATTTAAATTTCTTTAAATTCATATACAATGATACTTCTCCACTGCCTGTTTTATATTATCCAATCTCTTCATAAAGCCTCTTTAAATTCTTAATATCCATATAATAAAAATTATATATCAAATCGAATTTTGTTTGTAAAAATATCTTTCTAATATTTTCTATGATGAAGTTTCTAAATAGAAAATAGTTAAATTTACCAAAATATTCACAGGTAAAAGGGATCTGATTTATTAAAATTGTTCCATATATGCAACTATCATACCTATCTGGAACTAAAGGAATCTCTTTTATCTCGTCTTTTTTCTTTTTATAATCATCCATCAATCTATTTGGAATATCCTTAATTTCCTCCATTTAACCTCTTCTCCATTTCTTCTACTTCGCATTTCAGAGCAAGAGAGGGGTTAGAGATGTCATTCTTGTTCCGTTTGTCATTCCCGCGAAAGCGGGAATCCAGTATATTAGAGATGTCATTCCCGCGAAAGCGGGAATCTATTACCCAACTCCTAGAGGACAAACCTTCTATGTCATTCTTGTTCTGTTTGTCATTCCCGCGAAAGCGGGAATCCAGAGTGTTATCCCTACACTGATTGTCATTTCCATCCCGATTGTCATTCCCGCAAAAGCGGGAATCCAGTGTGTTTAGTATCTTATTCTCATCTTTTTTGTCACATTCCAATGTAAGAGAAGTATCAGAGATGTTATTCCCGCAAAAGCGGGAATCCAGAGTGTTTGGCAGCATCTTCTCCTCTTCAACCTCTTTTTTCTCGTATTTCAAATTAAAAGAAGTATTAGAATTTAATCTTTTTTCCTCTACCATTTCTTTTATTTCGCCTTTCAAAACAAGAGAATTACTGGGCTTTAGTATCATCTCCTTTCCGATTTCCTTTACAATTTTCTCCTCATCTCTTTCTTTTAATTTTTTCTCCTCTTCCAATTCTTTTACTTCACAACAATTTAGAGTAAGAGAAGCGCTGGGGTTTAATCTCTTCTCCTCTTCCATCTCTTTTAATCTTTTTTTCTCTTCCAATTCTTTTAATCTTTTTTCCTCTTCTCTCTCCTTTAGCATATTTTGATAAACCTCTTCACCAAAGAACTCTCTCATTGCTTCATCTCCTGTTTTACCTCTGAATGATACCTCAAAAGTTACCTCATTTTCTCCATATATATAATTCTCTTTTTTTCTCTCAAATAGTTTTGGATTCTCTTTTTTCTTTTTCCATTTTAGGTTCATCCTTCTTGCAACTTCATAGAGGTATTGGATTCTTGGAATTTCACCCTTTTTCTCTCTAATAACCTTGAGTAAAATTGCTTCAAACTGCTTTGGTGTTGCAAAGGTTAGAATACCTTTTCCATATTTCACATCTTTCTCTTGTATCTTTCCTCCATATTTAAGGTATATTTTTAAAATCTCTTTATGATATTTAAAAAGGTCTAAGTTTTCTATCTCTTGAAAACTTAAAAAATTATTTATAATTTTTTCAATACTATTTTTCTCTTTATTTTTTTCTTTTTCTTTTAGAAGATTATAAGAAACCTTTTCTTTTTCTTTTTTTAAATGTTTACCTTTAAAAGAATGTTCTCCTTTAGGAGTAGTTGGCTGGGAGAGAGAAAATAAATGTTCACTCTGATTTAGGTGTTCACCATCTAAATGTTTACTTTGAAGAATAGTTGATTTAGAGTGAGGAGAAAAATGTTCTCCTTTAATTGGATGTTCACCATTTAAATATTTACTTTGAGAAATGGTTGACTGAGAGGGAGTAGAAAAATGTTCACCTTTATTTAGGTGTTTACTTTGAGAAATGGTTGACTGAGAGGGAGTAGAAAAATGTTTACCTTTATTTAGGTGTTTACTTTGAGAAATGGTTGACTGAGAGGGAGTAGAAAAATGTTCACGCTTTGAATTTTCACCTTCCAAACCCTCACTCTCTAATCTAACTATGGGATGCTCTTTTTGAGAAAACACTCCATAATTTAAGGAGATAATTTTGAAAGATACTGAACCATGTCTTCCTCTTTTTGATGTGGTAGATAGATTTATATGTTTCTTTAGAACTATCTTAAGACACTTCTCAATAAGTGATGGTGAACAATTAAACTCTCTTGATAGTTCCCTTATCTTAAACTCTATACTTTCAGATAGAAAATATTCTAACCTCTCTCTTATTAATTCACTTTTACTCTTCTTATCTTCTATTTTAAAAGATGAGACTTTGGTGTCAGGCACCTTTGTCTCATTATAAGGAAATCCATATAAATCTCCTCTAATATTACTTAAAAACTCTTTTATCTCTTCATCAGATTTATTTGATAACTCATAGATCTTTTTTAGTAGTTTCTTCTCATCAAACTCATTAAAGGTATATGCAAGTATTAGATAGATAAGATGTGTATCTTTCATCTTAATAAAAGAAGCCTCCTTTTATACTATTCCTCTTAACTTCAATATCACTAAACTCATTACCAGAATCTGTCTTAATCTCTGAAATCTCTTTACCTTTTAACCTCTCTAAAATCTCCTTAAACATCTTCTTCCTCCTTTAATGTTTTTTAAAATCTATAAAATTTAGGATAATTACATTCTTTACTATTTAAAAGAGACAGACCATACCTCTTACTTTTTTCAACCCAACTTTTTCAAACCTTCTCATGTTTTCCTTCTTCATCTTTTTTCATCTTTCCAACTTTTTTATGTTCTCCAATTTTTCCATCTTTATCTTTTCTAATCTTTCTATTTTTTTTATGTTTTCCTTTTTTAAATCCAACTTTTCTATTCTTTAAAACTACCTTACACTTTATCTATTTTTATTTTCATCTTTCCCAACTTCTTTAACCTTCCAGTTCTTCTATCTTTTCTATCTTTACCTTTTTTAGTCTCTCTATTTTTTCCATCTTTTCCGTCTTTACATTTATTAAACCTTTCACTATATATATTATAGTATAAAGTAGCACATTGTCAAGAAATTACTATAAAAAATATTATGAGTAAGAGATTTTGTATAAAAATTATAGTAATAAAAATATAGATACTTGACAAAATATTAATATTTTTCTATAATTTAATAAATTACTATATGGAGGTATTATGGAGAGCAGTAATAAAATTAAAAAGTTTAGAGAGAGCCTGGGATTAACTCAATCTGAATTTGCAAGAAGACTTGGTTACTCCCCTACATTTGTATATCAACTTGAGAATGGTTATAGTAATGCAGGGTTAAGGGTATTAAAAAAGATATCTGAAACATTTAATGTTCCTATAACTGAACTAATTTCAAAAGAGGATGAGTTCATAATAACAGAAGATGATGAATCATTACTAAATAAACTTATCAGAACTCTTAATAAAGAGGAGAAGGAGAAGCTACTAAAATCTATATATATATTAAAGAAGATTCCATTAAGAGAGATACCAATATTAGGATATGTATCTGCTGGTTCACCTTTAGAGCTTGAGGATATCTTATATCCAATTGATACAATAACTATGCCAGATAAAGAGGTGAAAGATGTCTCTTTTGCTCTTATAGTTAAAGGTGATTCAATGAAGAATTTAGGTATAGAGGATGGAGATATTCTTTTGGTAAATCCAGATATACAAGTTGAAAATGGCTCATTGGTTATTGCAATAATTAATAATAAGGTTACTTTCAAGAAATTAAAGAAAGAGAAAGATAAGGTACTTCTCTTACCAGCAAATGATAACTATCAACCTATTGAACTAACTCCTGATATGGACATAAAACTCTATAAAGTGATAATGTCAGTAAAGAGAAAGAAGTTTTAATAATAGTGAATAGTCTAATGGCAATAAAGAGAAAAAGGGTTTTAGTTAAGAAGTTCATAAACATATTATGCCCTCTTTGTATAAGTAGTTGTGAAAAAACATAATGTCAAAAAAGAAGGGTGGGTTAATAGAAAAAAAACATAATGGAAAAAGAGAAAGTGTTTGGCAGCAAAAATTATAATGGTAAAAAAGAGGAAAGGGTTTTAGTGGTAAAATTTAAAGTTACAACAAGAAAGAAAAAAGTTTTGCTGGTAAAAAAATTAATTTAATTATAAAAAATTAGGTAATGATTTTTTATATAGGAAATTTTGTACAAAATATTTATGGGAATTTATTATAAAAATAAGGAGGAATGAAAATATGAATTTACTAATTCCATATGTGCATTTATATTATCATCATGATCCTCTTTTCGAGGAATTTACTTATGGTGATTCAAGTCCTAGAGGAAAAAAATTAAAAAAAGGTCTAAAAAAAGGTGATTACATTTTTTTTCATACAACTATTAATGGTAAAAAATACATAACTGCATATTATGTAGTTGACAGAGTATTAGATACTGTTGAAGCAATCAAAGATAAAAATATTATTATAAAGTACAAAAATCCTCATATCTTAGATTTTTTATCAGGTAAAAGAACTGGTGAGGATTCAGGTATTATGGTATTTGGTGATCCAATTACATCAAACATTCTTGAAAGACCTCTATTATTTGATAAATCTCTTGCAGAAAAACTTTCTTTAAATATTAAATTTCCAATAGAAAAAACAGAGACACAGGTTATTGGTTCAGCTACAAGAGCTTGGAGAGAATTGACCAACAATGATGTAAAAATTCTTTTAGATGCAGTTAAATCATCAGAAAAAGTAGGAATGGGCGTAGAGACAATACTATCAACAGAAGAGGTTACAGAGATTATTGAAAAAGATCTTGAAAATTTTATAGAGAAAAATCCATGTTTAATTGGTGAATCCTTAAAATCGGATAAAAGGCAGTTTGATACACCTGTAGGTAGAATTGATTTACTATTCAAAAATGAAAAAAATAATTTAATTGTTGTTTAATTAAAAATTAATAGTATTGGTAGAAATGCAATTTACCAGCTAAGAAGATATATGAAATATATAGAGAATGAAACGAAAAAAAATGTCACAGGTATTATTGTATGTAAAGGAGTTATGCCAACTTTTGAGGAGGAATTCAAAAAGTTAAAAGATATAAAAATATTATGTTATGGATGGCAGCTTAAAGTATATCTATGGGAGTAGACAGAATGATAAATATAATAGAAAAACCTTTTGTTTTATACCTCCGATAACACAATATATGAAAATTTTGAAAAGAAAATGATAGATGTGCTGGTATTAACTATAAATTGGAAGTTTTAAAAAGATATAATGATTTATCTAAAATTATTAAGAAATTTGAGAACTTATTAAATCTGTTATGAATTTTGAAAAGAGAACAGAAGATGTATTAAGTGTATTGATAATGTGGAAATAGATAGTTTAATGATATAACGATGCATTAATCATAAATATAAAATGGAAATAGATATAGTTTAATGATAAAATACTATGTGAGGATGAAAGATGAATGAAAATAAGAAGTATGTGGAATTAATTTGGTATCAAAAATATGATAAGTTAGAATTGGGTCAAAAACTTCCAATTGAAAAACCAAATCTTCCATTTCAAGTAGTTGAAACAGTAAATAAACCGAGATTAAAGGATCTTGAAGAAGGATTATTTGATACTTCTAATTACTATCCAGAGAATGAATATCCATCTAATTATCCAAAGGATTGGAAAAACCTTCTTATCTGGGGTGATAACAAATTGGTAATGTCATCTTTAATAAAACAAGGTTGGGCTGGAAAGATTAATCTTATTTATATTGACCCACCATTTTTCACAGGTGCAGATTTCACTGTGAGGACAAAACTTGGAGATGAGGAAATAGAAAAAGAACCATCAATCATAGAAGAGCGAGCTTACAAGGATACTTGGAGTGGTGGCATCGCCTCTTATCTCAAGTATATGTATGAACGACTGGTTTTAATGAGAGATTTATTAGCAGAGAATGGCTCTATTTATGTTCATCTTGATTGGCATGTGGGGCACTATGTAAAAGTTATGATGGATGAAATTTTTGGATATGAGAATTTTGTTGCTGATATTGTATGGAGAAGAGAAGTATCAAGAGGGCGAAAAGCTCAAGCTGAATTTTTTGGACATAATGCAGATTACATTTTAGTTTATACAAAAACTTTAAGTTCTGGAAAATTTAAACCTATAACAAAGTATGAAACATACACTAAAGAAGAATGTGAAAAATTATTTAATAAGGACAAAGATGGTTATTTTACTACATCTCATAGAGGTACCTATTCAAATGATATGATTATCGAACTTACAAAAAATAACAGAATATTTGTTACACGTGGTGGAAAAGTTATTATCAATGATAACAAGGTAACTACTGATCGAGGTACAATAAGAATAAAATATTATCTTGAAAAACTTAATGAAAACCTATATGGAAGACAAATATATATTGACAATATATGGGATGATATTCGAGGTGTTGCTGAAGTTTCTCCTGAAGAACGAATGGGTTTTGACACCCAAAAACCCGAAGCACTCTTAAAGCGCATTATCCTTACCTCTTCCAACCCCGGCGATATTGTTGCTGATTTCTTTTGTGGTTCAGGCACAACCTTAGCAGTTGCAGAAAAACTTGGCAGGTGTTGGATTGGATGTGATTTATCAAAGTTTGCTATTCAGGTTACAAGGAAAAGGCTTCTTGATATTCACAATTCAAAGGATTTAATAGAGGAAGAAAAATGAATATAGAAGAGATTAAGAAAAAAGTATTACCTATATTAAAAAAGTATGGGGTAAAAAGAGCAGGAATTTTTGGCTCTGTGGTAAGAGGAGAGGATACTGAGAAAAGTGACATAGATATTCTGGTGGAGATTGAGGGCAGAATGAGTTTACTTGATTTTGTAGGATTGAAGTTAGAACTTGAAGAGGTTCTTGGAATGAAGGTTGATTTAGGAGAATATTCAGCAATCAAGCCAATTATTAAGGAACAGATACTGAGTGAAGAAGTAGCAATTTTATGAAAAGGAATATAAAGCTCTATTTACAGGATATATGGGAAAGTATCTTATCAATAGAAGAATATACCAAAAACTTCACAGAAGATGAGTTTAATTCAAATCGCCAAGTTCAAGATGCGGTCATTAGAAGATTAGAAATAATTGGTGAAGCTGTTAAAAACATAGATGATGATTTTAGAGATAAGTATCCTCAGATACCATGGAAGAAGATTGCAGCGATAAGGGATATTATAGCCCACGAATACTTTGGTGTAAAGCTTGAGAGAGTATGGGATGTTATAATAAAAGACCTACCTGGGCTAAGAGATAAAATCAAAGCCATAATGGAGGAGGAAGATGTCAGATAAAAAATATGGTAAGCCAGCAAGACCATTTGAACTCTGGAATATTGGAAATTATGAAACTGTTTATTGGCAGGAAAGAGAGGATGAATATCTTTCTTTTATGCTTAAACTTTATCAAGCACAACCTTTAACTGGTTTTAAATACCTTCACGGAAGGAAAGGAGAAAGAGCTGTCCATATTGGACCATTGAACGCACCTGTTACGATGGAAGAGGTTGAAAAAGTGGTTGTTGAATGTAGAGCTAATAATTTTAATAAAGCTGATATTCTTGGATGGGAGTGGAGTTATGATGTTAATGAACTCGCAAAAGAATTGGCAAAGAAAAATGGTGTTGATTTAAGACTTATTCAGATACCATCTGTAAATGAAATTAAATCATCCCTTGTTGGTTTTGATTTACAGTTATTGAAAATTCCTGATCAAGTTGTAAATAGTGAACTTGCAAAATATGTTAAATTTCCAGAAGTAGCCTATTTAGAGATTGAAACAGAAATTAAAAACAATGAAGTAAAATTAAAAATTACAGACTTCCAGCTTCCTCCAACTGCTGAACTTGCAGAAATAGCAAATAAAGTAAAAGACTCAAGAGAACTTATAGATTATTGGGCAATTGATTGGGATCATAAGGGCGATACATTTCATAATCAGTGGCAGAGTTTCAGGATAAAAAAGAATCCAAAGGTTGATTATGAGGCAAAGCATATTTATGAAGAAAAGGGTGAATATCAAATCATGGTCAAGGTTGTTGATGTTTTTGGTAATGACACAAATAAAATGATAAAATTAAATATCGGAGGTAAGTGATGGAAAGAGAATATAAAAACCCACCATTAGTAGAAGCGTTATGTGAGTTTCAGTTTATTCCACTACAGCCATATGATTTAACTATACCTGGACTATTTTATGAAAAAATAAAAGAAGAATTTCCAGAAAAGCAAGAACAAGCTGGCATAGGTTTTCAATTACAAACGACTGAAAAGGGTATTGAACAAAAGATAATCCCAACTCTACCTAAAGTTCAATTTTTTAAATCCGATAAAACATCTTTAGTTCAGATAGCACCAGAACTTTTAGTCATTAACTGTCTTAAACCTTATCAAACTTGGGAAAAATTTAAATCATTAATTTTAAAAAATTTAGAGGTATATAAAGAAATCGTTAAACCAAAAGGATTTAGAAGAATAGGTTTAAGATATATAAATGTTTTTGAATTTGATAAATTGGATATAAAATTAGAAGATTATTTTTACTATCATCCTATAATTCCTAAAGATTTACCACAAAAATTTGATTCATTTTTAAATAGAATAGAGATTCCTTATGAAGATGACAAATTGATATTAACATTAGCAACAATAGTTCCTAAAAAAACCAAATTACTTTCAATTACATTAGATATTGAATATGTAATGATAAAACCTGAAAAAATTACTTTTGATGATATTTCATTTTGGCTCGATAAGGCACACGAGATAGTTGAAAATGCTTTTGAATCATCTATTACTGATAAAGCAAGGGAGTTATTTGAAGAGGTGAAATAATGCAAGAAAATGCAATAAATAATATTTCTCAATTTATACTATATCAAGAAGAAAATGTTTTTTCTCTAAAAAATAAAAATATTATAGAAATTTTTTTATCATCTTTTTTCGAAGAAAAACAAGAAAATCAATCTATAGAGACATCTATTTATCTCTCCCCATATAAAATAATTGAAGAGTTTGAAAAAATTTACATTTATGAAAACCCACAACAGATAAAAACATTTTTAATATCAAACACTGATTTAATTCCGATATTAAAAGAGGCACCTGAGTATATTTACAAGATTTTTGGTAAATTTCCTATTTACCTTGAAATTCACCATGATCCTGAAGAAGGCTGGGATGAACTTTTTATAATTATAAAAACATCTTATACCCCAGAGAAAGCAATAGAGCTTGAGAAAAAACTTTTTGATGAATGGTTTGTCAAAATAATTCATAAAGTTGGAAATAAATTGAATTTTATGGAAGAACCATTATGAGTTTTAATTGGGAAAAATTTGTAGTTCTTGCTGAAAAATTACACACACAAAAATCAGAAGAGTGTTATAGAACAGCCATCAGTAGAGCTTATTATGGTGTTTTTTGTATTTTAAGAGATTTAAAAGGATACGATAAGTACACCAAAGGTGATGTACATTCTAAAATAATAGAAGTATATAAAAAATCCAATGATTCAAGAGAAAAATGGATTGGAAAAATATTAGATGATTTGAGAAATATGAGGAATACCGCTGATTATAATGGGGAAGAAATCATTAGTGAAACAACTTCTCAAAAGTCTATTTTAAAAGCTAAAGAAATTTTAATAAATTTAAATATCAAATGAAGCCAACTGAAATTTTACATCCTGAGCAAAGGCGTCTAAGTAAAGCATATTTAGTTAATGATCTAAGAAAAGCTGTTTATGAATGGCGTAAAGATGGTTATCCTGGAGCAAGTAATACCACGAAAAGACTCTTACAATTCTGGTTTGAAGAAGATCATTTATTTGAAAAAGAACTATTTAAATTTTGGTTCTGTCAGAGAGAAGCAATTGAAACATTAATTTATGTTTATGAGGTAATGAAAAAGAGAAACTTCATTGATATGGCAAGAGATTTTGGAAGTGGCTCAATAGATGGTTATGATCCATCTTATGACCAGTATCCGCTTTATGCATTTAAGATGGCAACAGGCTCAGGAAAGACATATGTGATGGCATTAAGTATTGTGTGGCAATATTTCAATTACAAAAAAGAGAATAAAAATGATTACACATCAAAATATTTACTAATAGCGGGAGAAAAAAATGTTATCTATGACAGACTTAAAAAAGATTTCGAAGACGGTAAGATATTTGAAAAATTGCCACTTATTCCTCCAGAATGGAGGGATGAATTTATTTTAAAGGTAATTCTTAAGGAAGATCCAATTCATGTAATTCCAGATGATGTATTGTTTCTAACAAATGTTCAGCAATTAGAAGAAAGGAAAAATAAGAAGAAAGAAGTAGAGCAGTATGTGAATGAAGTTATGGAACTGCCAGAGGTTTACAATGTCTCTGATATTTATCAGGAAAACAGAATAAAAGAGGTGTTAACCTTTTGCTCAAATATAATGATTTTGAAAGACGAAGCACATCATATATATAATTTTGAAAAAGCATGGAAAAAAATTCTTTTAGAACTCAATAAAAACCTTGCATCTAAATTTGGTAAAGGTATCAATATGGAACTTGATTTTAGTGCTACACCCAAAACTGAAACAGGTGCATTATTTCCTTGGATTATTGTTGATTTTTCTTTGAAAGAAGCAATAGAAATGAATATTGTGAAATTACCACTAAAAGGAAAAGTAAAAGGTGCTCGTGAAATTGCATCTAAAAATACAGTTGAGAGATACAGAGCTTGGATTGATGCAGGTATAAGAAGATGGAGAGAATATAAAGATAAATTGAAACCTTTGTCAAAAAAGCCTATACTATTTTTTCAATGTCCAGAAAATGAAGAGGCAGATGAAATATTTAATTATGTAAATTCTATACCTGACCTTAAAGGTAAAGTATTGTTAATTCATACAGATAGCACTGGTGAAGTAAAAAAAGCAGATTTACCAAAAGCGAGAGAGTTTGCGAAAAATATTGATGAACCTGATCCAGAAAAAAACCCCTATGAAGCAATAATAAGCACACTTATGCTAAATGAAGGTTGGGATGTTAAAAATGTGAATGTAATTGTAGGTTTAAGGTCTTATACCTCTAAAAGAAAAGTTCTTCCAGAACAGGTCATAGGTAGAGGTTTAAGGAAAATGTTTCCTGAGGAAGAAGCGAATGTTGATAAATCAATAAATGTTCTTGAAGTTATTGGGCCACCTGGTCTAATAGATATTCTTGAAGAATTAGAAACTGAAGAAGGTATAAAATTTGCTGAATTTGATACTGAAAAATCACTTAATTTTACAACGATATCTGTTGATGTTAATAAATTAGATAAAGATATTGAGATTCCTATTCTCTCTCCGAGAATTTTTGTAAGAGAGTTTCAATTGAGTGAAGTTGAAGTTGATAATTTACCATCTCTTAAGATACCTTTAGAAAATAAAATCTTAGAAATGGAGTATGTAGCAGTAGATATGCTAAGAGGAATGGAAGTTATAAAAAGAAAATGGGATTTACCTGTTCCTCAAAATTCGCAAAGTGTTATTGCTTATTATACTGATCAGATAGTTAAACAATTAAAAATAGTTGGAGCCTTTGCGACTTTCTATCCTCTTGTGAAAAAATATGTTGCAGAAAAATTATTTAGTGAAAATGTAAATCTTGATGATCCAAGAGTTCTTTATAAGTTAAGTTCACCTGAAGTTCAAGAACAGTTAATAAAATTGTTTGTAGAAAAATTTAGAGATATGACTTTCATAGAAAAAGAACCAAAAAAGGAAGATTATATTAGGCTACAAGATACAAAACCATTTCCTTGGACAAAAATAGTTTATCCAGCTGATAAATGTATCTTTAACTATACTCCTTGTGATAACGAGCTTGAATTAAATTTTGTAAAATTTTTAGAAAGAGCTGAAGATGTAGCTGAATTTTCTAAGATTACTCAAAGAATTGGGTTCTTTGTAGAATATAGAGATTCAAAAGGAAACATTAGATTGTATTATCCAGATTTTGTTATATTAACATCAAATGGTGAACATTTAATAGTTGAAACTAAGGGGTTAGAAGATGTTGATGTTAAGTTTAAAGATGAAAGAATAAAATTATGGTGTGAAGATGCTACTAAATTAACAAAGAGTAGATGGTTTTTCAAAAGGGTTGACCAAGTAAACTTTGAGAAATATAGATTTAGAAGAATCAAAGAATTAATTTTAGCCTTACAAGATATTAAAATAAATATCAATTAAAAATCGAATTGATTTCTTCAAAATAGTGATAGAGTATAGTGCATTAAAAATAATTTTCTAATAAAAGAGATTTGATGTTGCAAATTCTTATTTCAAAATAAATTCTTATAAAGTTTTATAATTTTTATAAAGAATTAATATTACTGATATAATTTTTAGTAGGAGGTGAGATGAATGAATATAAAAAGAATAGAGGTTGCCAATTTTAAAAGTTTCGAAGAATTAAATGTTGATCTTAATGATTTTAATATATTGATTGGTGCTAATGCTTCTGGAAAATCCAACTTTGTTCAGATTTTTCAATTTATAAAAAATATATCTAATTTTGGGTTAGACAATGCAGTATCCATGCATGGGGGTGTTGAATATCTTAGAAATATAAATATTGGTCCCTCTAAAGATTTATCTATAAAAGTTTTTTTTGATAAAGAATTTAAATTACCATTGCCAGTAAAGAATGAATTGATTGAAATAAAAACTTATGATATATATTATGGATTTGCCTTAAAGTTTGAAAAAGGAGATAAATTTAAAATAACAAAAGAAAATTTAACTCTTAAGTATAAACTTATCAAACTTAATAAACAGATGAAGAAGATAAAAGCAAAAGAAATTTACGATGAAGGAGAAATTGCTTTATCTCGCGTTAATGGAATAATAAAAATTAAGGCAAAGGATGAGATTAAAAAATTATTTCCCTTTTTATCAGAAAATTTCCTTACAAATATATTAGCACCTGAAACCCTGCTTCTTCGCAGTCCCTTTTTTCTTTTTCTTGTGCCTATAATAAATATCTTTCAAAGCATTAAAATTTATTATTTTGATCCAAAGTTAGCCAAGAAAGCTGCTTTAATAACTGGAAAAACCGAATTAGAAGAAGATGGAGCTAATTTATCAATTATTCTTAAAAACATCTTAGAAAATAAAAAGAAAAAAAGAAAATTTTTCAATTTAGTGAAAGAACTTTTACCATTTATAAACAATCTTGATGTGGAAAAATTTATGGATTTATCTTTACTATTTAAATCGCAGGAAATATACTCTAAAAATCAATACCTACCTGCTTCTTCAATTTCCGATGGTACTATAAATATAATTGCATTAATAATAGCTTTATATTTTGAAGAAAAACCATTAACTATAATCGAAGAACCTGAGAAAAATATACATCCTTATCTCATATCCAAAGTAGTAAATATGATGAAGGAAGCATCACAAAATAAACAAATTCTTGTAACTACCCATAATCCTGAAATAGTAAAATATACGGATTTAGATAATATTTTACTTGTTTCTCGTAACGAAAATGGTTTTACCACAATATCAAGACCCGTTGATAAAAAAGAAGTTAAAATATTCTTAAAAAATAATATAGGAATCGAAGAACTTTATATACAAAACTTACTTGGAATATAGTTATGAATTATAAAAGATTGTTTATATTGGTTGAGGGTAATGATGATGAAAGATTCTTTAAAAATATATTAGAATCTAAGTTTAATAAAAAATTTGATTTTGTAGAGATAATAAAATATGCTACTACCAAAAAAGAAAAAATTAATAATTTCATTAATAGCATCCAAGCAATGGGTGCTGATTATATGTTTGTAGCAGATATTAACAATTGTCCATGTATAACAGCCGAGAAGCAAAAAATACAGAAAAAATATAAAAATATCAATAGTAATAAAATAATTGTAGTGATAAAGGAAATAGAAAGTTGGTATGCTGCAGGATGTCTTAAATTTAGGATGTGTCTTTCAAATAATACGAATGAAATAACTAAAAATCAATTTATAAATTTAATTCCTAAAAAATTCGATTCTAAAATAGATTTTATGGCAGAGATATTAAAAAATTTTTCTATTGAAGAGGCTAAAAAGAAAAATATATCATTTGATTATTTAATCAAGAAATATAAATTGGATGATATCTAAAAAATTTTTTTATAACAGATAACCAAATATATTAGTTTCATGACACTTTATTTAATTCAATTTTAAAAATTCGGATCTCTTAAGAATTTAGTATTTAATAGAAATATTATTCAAGTTATATACAAATTTAAAAAATTAATTAAAATTATAAAATGAAGATACTAATATATACAAAGTTCAATATTTCAATCAATTATTCAAATGAAACATATAAAATAAGAATCTATTAAAATCATTGGCAATAGTTATTAAATGATATAATAAATTCGTTGATTGAAATATTACTGATATAATTTTTAATAGGAGGTGGAAATGAAAGCATCGGTTGTTTTAAGACCATCTATGTCAAAAAGATTAATTGCAAAAGGAGTTAAAGAATATTTAAATTCATTAAAGGTACTTGATAAAGGAATAGTTTTTATATCTTTGGGGACAACTAATAGTTTTATAGTTGAAGAATTAACAGATTTAGTAATTGATAAAAATAGATATATGGCAGGTTATATTGGAAATGGAAAGTTGACTACACTTGATAAAAATTTAAGGATTGACCCTGTTATCTTAATTGATGGAAAAGTGTCAAATGAAAATGCAGATGATGTTGTAGAAAAGATGGGAAAAGGTGATGTTTTTATAAAAGGTGGAAATGCAATTGATTATGATGGAAATGTTGGTGTGCTTGTTGCTGATAGAAGCGGGGGAACAGTCGGAAAATATATCGGTAAAGTTACAGCAAGAGGCGTGAAATGGGTATCACCAATTAGTATTGGTAAATTGGTACCAGATGTAATTGAGGCATCATATTTTGCAAAAATTGAAGAGTGGAATTACTCAATGGGTTTAAATGTAGCACTCTTTCCTATAGTTAATGCTATTCCTATAACTGAAATTGAAGCTTTAAATATAATTTTTGATGTTGATGCAGTATTAATTGCAAGAGGTGGTTTATGGGAAGATGAAGGGTCAATTGTTTTAGGAATTGAAGGAAAAGAGGAAGATGTTAAAAAAACATTAGAATATATCAATTCAATAAAAGGAGAGGAAATACCTAAACTAAACCTTTAAGGAAATAAATAAATTGAACCTTTAAGGAAATACATAAACTAAACCCATAGGTCAGTTTAAAATTATTTTTATCTGTAGTTTCGATAATTATATTATCTTTTAAAAATTATTATTTTTATGAAAAGTTCCACTTGATTTTAGTAACTATTAAAAATTACTAATTATACAAGTATAAATAAGAAAATTGCCTCTTTTATAAATAAATTTATTATCAGGTATCTAAATAAGAAAATAGTTACCTTTTATAAATATGCTTATTATACAAAAATTATAGTTTGATTTTCTCTTACATATTTTTAAATTTTTATCTTAAAGAAAAATCAAATAGTAAAAGTTATAAATTAAATTTTACTCACCTAACCCGCAATTAAAGAATAAGATAATCTCAATTAAGGGTTAAGATGTTCCTCCAATTCAGAGGGAATCCAACGCTCGAAGAGCCAGCAAAGGATAGAAGTGCCAGCATCACTATCCCAGCCCAGTCCCCCACAGAACTTTTTATCACAATAAGTCGTACAGGTTTCACTTGGAGGACAAATCCCTTCGATGTTTTCATAAAATCCATAATGTGAGAGATTTCCTGTTATAAGTAAATGATCTGGTTCTCCAACATTATAAGGTGGGAAACGGAAGGTCCCCCCTCCACAGCAGTCTTCTTGAGGGGGAATTCCAGCCCGGAACCTTTCACAATCTTCGCAGGAGGTGTAAATAGCGTGCTTATTTTCTGAAACAAATAGTTTGATCACATTGTTAAAGTAGTGTAGGTCATTGACCGATTTGATTTCAGTTTCTAACCCATGCCTTGAAATCCAAATACATCGAGGATCGATATTCATATTATCTATTACTTTGCAAGCTATGATAACCGGTTCTGTATCTCCATTATGTGGATCAGTTTCTCCGATCCATGGTAAACCACCTTTGTAACCATAATCTTTAGCCCAGGTTACTAAGTAAAAGAATATGATGTATTCAGGATTAGTTTTTGAAGGATAAGAGCTTACTCTTACAAAGTTAACAACATTATGGTGCTCATTGCGGTACCATTCTTCTTCCTCATCCAGCTCGAAGTATGGATTGAGTGAATACATAGCATCATTTTCCCATATATCACTTAAACCATCTTTATCTTCATCTGGTTCACCAAAGATACCAAATTTAAAAGAAGGAGTAGGTGTCTCAAGACGCTGAGCATCTTTAAAAGCTACAATTAGATACTGACAATCAAAATCAAATGAATCATCATCTCGATCGAACTCCTTATCATAATATTCTGCCTTAACATTCCAGCTAAGTTTATTCGAATTAGAATCAAATCGTTCATTCTCTATATTTAACCCAATTGTTTGAATATGATTGTCTTGTTCCTCCTTTGTAAAATCGAACCTCCAACCTTGTAAAAGGACTGTTGCAAATTTATACTCACTGGGTATTAAAATCTCTTCATGTATATTACAACTTGGTGTATAACTACGATGTTGTGATCTGGGCCCCTCAACTACAAAAATATCTGGGACCCTCAAGGTCTTATAAGAGATATCATAGAGAAATTCATCATCATAGTTTTTATCAGCATAAACAGCACCTCTTGTTAATCCTCCTCTACCAAGCAACATTCCAATCTCGCCTAAGTGATGATCTTGAGGATCATTTGTTCCCAATATATCTTCCTTCGTTCCTAAGAAATCTAATCTAAAACCGTTTAGAACGAGGGGTTCATTAGGTAACAGAGCATTAGAGAAATAAATTCTCCCTGTAGTATTCCCTTTAAGATTTCCTGTTACAACTTCCCCCTGGGGAAAAGCAGCTACTTCATACCTGTAGTTCCAGGAAAAATCATCATCGAAAGGTCCATCACCTCCATCGCCAAAAGTAGAATCAACACACCAGGTGAGGAATCCTCTATCTTTATTAAAGGAAGTATCACGGAGGTGTAGTTTAATTTCATTAATATGATGATCTTCATTTTTATAAGAGAAGTAAAAGCCCTTCAAGAATACATTTGCCTCCTCATATCCCTTAAGGCCTCCAACTCTTTGCGAAATAGTATTTCCTCCTCCAGGATGATCTTCACTATAAATTCCTGGGATTAACAGCACAGGCAATTTCTCTTCTTCTTGTTCTTCACATTCACATTTGAACTCAACTCTTTGGTATGCTGGACAACAATCTTTTAAATCTACCTGTTGATATGATGGTGTGAATTTACAATTAGGATTTATTGGTGTAACTATATATGAACCTGGACAGGGAAGAGTACAATCTGTTGAGTATAATCCACCTTTTTGTTCTTTTATTACTGAGATAGGTTTTTTGTTCATATCAACAATATCAATATATGTTCCATTGGTACAATTTTCTGGTAAAAGAACATCTATTCTACCTTTTAGTTTCTCTGGACAGGGAACAGTAAATATTAGTTCTGCAATATTTTTATCTCCATACCAGTTTATCTCTTTTGCATTTAGTTCATCACCTGTTACCCTTAATGGTATTAAGGTTCTACCATTCTGAATAAATGGAACAACATTTGGATTGTATGGATCTATCTGTTTAGAGACTCCATTGGTTTTATACATCTTATTACCAATTTGAAACTCAATCTTTTTACCCTCTTTTGTCACTATTGTTACTAATTGATTTACTCCATCCCAAGAGATTGTTCCTTCAACCTCTTCAACAACATGTCTTATGATTAAGAAGGTTCTATCCCATCTTAAAACTGGAGCAGTTAGCATTGGACCTTTTTGTACACCATTAACCCAGTAGTAGGTGTTACCTATCTGATATTGTAATATGAGTTTACACTCCTCTTGTGGAATTTCAGATGAACAGGTTGGAGTTGCACAAGCTTCATTTGATTTAGCAAACTCTTTTGCATTAATATCAACTGCTTTTACGATGTAACAATACTTTTTTCCTTCAATTAGGTTTTTAGTATCTTTATAGTAGTTTTCTTTAATTGGAAAATCTGTTAGTGGCATACTCTCTTCATTTCCCTCTCCTATTCCTCTGTAGATCCAGTATCTATCTGCACCATCTACCTTATCCCATTCAAGGTAGACAAAACCACAATAACCTTTAGCTGAAAGATTGAAGTCTTGATTAGTCTGAGCTTTGATGAATATTTGATTTGATGAAATAAGTAGAATGAGAATCAATATGAGGATCAAACTCAAGAAGGTTTTAGTCTTTTTAAAGTTCAAACATCCCATTTAACACCTCCTTATCCTCCCTAATTTTCTATTGTGTCAAATTTTTTTATTTTTGACTTAATAAAAAATTTAGAAAGTATTTATAAAATAAATTATATATTTATAAGATAAAAAATAAATAAAAATGTTTCATTTTAAAAAATTATATTTTAATTTAGAAACACCCAAGAAACCATCGGGTTTAATAGAAAAAATTTTTATGATTTAAACAAACATATATAGTTACATCACTTCCTATCGCTGATGAAGAATATATTCATTGACTCATTGTATAAGCCAAGTTAAAGTTATCTTTCTGTGAATATAAATAAAAGGGTTGAAAATTTTGTATTAATATAATAAAAGAGTTGAAAGTTTTGTTAAGCTTCCTGTCTTAAAATCTTTTTTAAAGAAACTCATTATATTTTGAAATAGTCAAAAATTTTTTTCAAAATATATCGGTTTTAAAATAATAAAAAATTAATTTTTAATCTTTAGGATAGGTTATGGTTACTGTTTTTGTATCAGGATTCCAGTCAACTTTACATCCTAAATTTTCAGCAACAAACCTAACAGGTAACATTGTTCTTCCACTAATTATCATAGGTACAACCTTAGGATTATCTGGATCTATTGGTGTATCAACTCCATTAACTCTTGCAATACTCTTTCCTATCCATAGTTCAATTTTAGTATCTTTTAGTGTTACTGTTACTTTACTTTCTACTCCATCCCAACCAACTTCTGCACCTAATGGTTCTGCAACCCACCTGATAGGTATAAAGGTTCTACCCTCAATTATTATTGGTAATACATCAATTTCTTTAGGACTATTATTTATATACATTGTTTTATTTCCTATTTGAAGCTTGAGAACTGTTCTTTTTATGTAATTTATTTTATAAGTTTCTTCTTTCTCATTATCAAGCTTATCAATAAGTCTAAATTTTAATTCGTTCTCACCCTCTTTTAATAGTAAGTAGGTCTCAAAATTTCCATTTTTATCAACCATTAATTCAATATTATTTAAATATCCAGTTTTTAAACCAATGCCTTCATCTATTATTTTACCCTTGACTTTTAAGTTTTCATCATAACTATTTATTGGTAAATTTACATTGAGTTTAGGAGGAGTTTTATCGAGAAAAACTATTAGAGTAAGAGAAGATTTGTTTCCTTTATAATCTTCAGCTTCAATTAAAAATTCATTCTTTCCTTCAACCAATGTATAATCAGCTGTAAAAGTTGAACAACCACATTTATTGATTTTAACTCCATTTACAAGAAGAGAGTTTAAACCGCTCATATTATCTTTCACTCCGATTAAAAGTGTAAGTTTTTCCTCTTTTGTGTAATAGTTATTATCAGTTGGTTCTATTATCTGTAGTTCTGGAGGTTTATTATCAATTATTTTAATAGAAATTATATTAGAAGGTTCAGAATAATTTCCATCTTTATCATAAGATTTAACCATATAGTAATATGTCTTATCAAGATAAATATTATAATCAAGAAAATAGAGTTGATCTTTGAATGCTCTTCCAATTGAATTTAGACTTTTTTCACTTTCACCTCTAAAAACTTCAAAACCCGAAATATTATCATCTGACTTAGATAATTGCCATGTCAATCTAACCTTGTAATCCTCTTGAGTTGCTGTTAAATTAATTGGTTTTTCCAATAGATTCAAAGAGTATAGATTGTTAATAGTTAATATTGAAATAATCAATGTTATTAAAATAATTGTCTTTTTTGACATTCAATCCTCCTTGACTTTCTTAAATATAACTTAAATCTTATTATATCAGTTTTTCTTTTTAAATTCTAAGATACCCAATAAATATGTTATATAATAATTTAAGATTAAAAAGAAGGTGCCACCAAAAATCACTATCAAATAAATTAATTCTTTTGTTAAAGGATTACTTAAATTGAACATCCCTTGAATATTTTTTCCTGTTGATGGATCTTTAATAGCAATGAAACCAGAAAAACAAAAAATTATAAAGACAAAAATAGTTGTGAAAATTGAGACTTTTTTGATTATTTTAACTGAATCTACCTCATTATAATTTAAAAATTTACATCTTCTCCCAAAATATAAACCAGAAATAAAACTCATAATCAAATTAAAAATAGGAATACCCATAAAAAATCCATAAATACAGAAGTTATAAAATAGATATATAACTATTAAAAATTTTATATTTAAATTATATAAATTTCTAATGATTTTTTTATAATAGATTAAATTTAAGATTAATCCAATAATAAGGCCTGTAATAAAAAATATAAAGATATAATTTTCTTTAATAAAAGGAATGCTTCCCCACCAAAATATTAAAGTGAAAAGAAGAGGTAAAAACATAAAAGCTAAAATTTTAAATAAAATATCAAGAAATTTTTTCATAATATATGTTCCAATAAAATTTTTATTCCAATTGAGATTAGAATTAAACCACCCAAAATCTCTGCACCTTTTTTAAAAATTTTTCCAAACAAGCAACCTAAATATACAGAAGCAAATGATAAAACAAAAGTTATCATACCAATAATTATAGAGGGCGAGAAAATTTCAATTTTAAGAAGAGACAAAGAAATGCCAACTGCAAAAGCATCTATACTTGTTGCGATTGACAAAAAAATGAGAGTTTTAAAATTATCTGGATTTATTGTTTTGTTCTCTCCTTTGAAGCTTTCATAAATCATTTTCAATCCTATAAAAACAAGTATTAAAAAAGCTACCCAATGGTCATAATTTTTAATTAAAAAAAGGAGGTTGTATCCTATAATTGAACCTAAAAAAACCATAAAGAACTGAAAAAAACCAAAAGAGAAAGCAATTTTTAATGAATAATTTAAAAAAATTTTACTTCTTATAACTCCACAGGAAACTCCAACAGCAAAAGCATCCATTGAAAGTCCTACACCGATAAAAAAGATTGTCAATAAGTTCAATGCATTACCACTATTTAACAAATTTCTACTCCTAAATATAGAAAAATCACTCAAATATTATACTATCTTTAGACAAGAAAATAGTTATTTTCTATAACTCTATCTATTATCTAAAATTTTTTTATTCTCTTTTACATATTTTTAAAATTATTTTTAAGTAAAAGGATAAACAATTTTTTTAATTATGTTTAATTAAAAGGATAAACAATTTTTTTATCTACAATTTTCAATTAAAAATTTTTAAGCAAGTCGAGGATAAAGCTTCGTTGCTATAAATATTGCTACTATAACTTCACCAACGAGTATTATTAAATACAAAAATATATTGGTTAAGTCACCAGTAACAAGAAGTGCTCTTAGTATTCCAACAACATAACTTAAAGGATTAATAATGGCTAAAATCTGTAACCATTCTGGCATAATGTCAATTGGATATATTGCGCTTGATGTAAAAAATAGTGGCATTGTTATCATCTGTCCAATTCCCATAAATCTTTCTCTTGTCTTCATCAATGCAGCAAGAATCATTGAAAAAGAACTAAAAAGTATAGATTCAATTATAACTGTAATAATAATTCCTATTACAGATAATATACTCCATCTTATTTGAATCTTTATTAAAATAGCAACGAGTAATACGATCACTGCCTGACTAAAACCTCTCACCATTGCACCCATTGTTCTTCCAACCACAAAAGCACTTCTTTTCACAGGAAGTGCCATAAATTTTTGCACAATACCCTGATCTTTATCCCAGATAAGGTTAAGTCCATAAAATATTGCAATAAACATTACAGATTGTGAAAGTATGCCAGGTGTTATGAAAGTAATATAAGGTACACCCCCAGTTGGTATGGTTTTAAGTCTTGTAAAAGTTCCACCAAAAACTAAAAGCCATAAGATTGGTTGAACAGCCCTTGTAAAAATATCAGTTGGGTCATGGCGAATACGCCTCATCTCCATTTCCCCAAGTGTTAAACAATCATTAAACCATTTTACAAAATTCTTCCAAACATTATTGTAAACGCCTTGCTGTACGGCGTACTTTTCTAAGTTCACGGAAATTACCTCCTTCTTCAACTTCATGTCCTGTTAGGGCAATAAAAGCTTGCTCAAGACTGTTGGTTTCTGTTTTTTCCATTAGCTCCTTTGGACTACCTATGGCTACAATATGTCCTCGGTCCATTATTGCAAGACGATTGCATAACATTTCAGCTTCCTCCATATAATGAGTAGACATAAGTGTTGTGACATCATAATTTTCCTTTAATTTTTCTAATAATTCCCATACTGACCGACGAGCAATTGGATCTAAACCTATTGTTGGTTCATCAAGTAAAAGAATTTTTGGATAATGTAAAAGAGATTGCGCAATCTCCAATTTTCTAACCATACCACCAGAATAATCTCTCACAAGTTTATTTAAAACATTTTCCATACCCATAAGTGAAGCCAATTCCTTTATTTTTTCTTCTCTTTCCTTTTTATTCAATCCAACAAGTTTTGCAAAAATCAGTAGATTTTCATAACCAGTAAGTGAACCATCACTTGAAAGAGCCTGAGGAACATATCCAATAAAGTTTCTTACAATTTCAGATTGTTTAGGAATTGAGTATCCATTAACTTCTATAGTTCCAGAAGTTTGAGGGATAAGGGTTGCTATCATTCTTATAGTTGTTGTTTTACCTGCACCATTTGGTCCAAGTAGACCAAACAACTCACCTTCTTTTATATCAAATGATATTCCATCAACTGCTTTTGTTGATCCAAAATGTTTTGATAGATTATCTATCTTTATCATTTTTACACTCCTCCTTGTTTATCTTTTCATATTCATCTAAAATCTTTGAAAGAAATTCATGAAGTTTATTTAAGTCAGCTTCATCCATTACAGATAAATACTTCGAAAACATCTCTCTTCTTTTTTCTTCCCATTCATTTAATAAGTTTTTTCCATCTTCAGTTATTCTTAATGTAACAGTTCTATCATCAGGAATACCTCTAACTCTTTCCAACAATTTTTTGCTCTCCATTTTCTTTGTGATCAATGTTACTGAACTTGGAGTTGTGCCTAAAATATCTGCAAGTTTTCCAACTGTTACAGAATTATGTTTATTAAGATGTAGTAAAATCCATCTCTGTTCCAATGTAATTCCACTTTTTTTTACCTGCTCTAAGGATAATTTCCTCCAGAGTCTACAAAGACCCGATAAATCATTGATCAAAATATCTTTAATGTTATTCATAGTTTAACCTCTTAAATATTTTATCACTTAACTATTTTTATTCAAGTATCTGTATAATAAATGGGAAAATTTTTAATTTGATAAAGTAGATGAGGGAAATTTATTTAAGTAAATTAAGATATATGATAGAAGATTTTAATTTTGGAAGGTAAGTTATGAATTTATACAATTCTTTAAAAAAGATAGAGGATAGTGGTAAAATTTTTATTAAGGAGGTAGCAATGGAGAAAAATAATGTTTCTAAGTATAGGTGGGTTGTGCTTATTGTGTATATGTTCGTAGCAGCTCTCACACAGTTGTATTGGTTAAACTTTGCAGCAATTGATACATATCTTGAAAATAATTTAAACTTATCAGCAATGAAAGTGGGCTTTCTTACAACTGTTTTTCCTCTTTTATTTGTTATTCTCTCAATACCTGCTGGTATCATAATTGATAAGAAGGGATATAAATTTGGAGTAGGGATAGGAACAATTTTTACAGGAGTTTTTGCCCTTATGCGACTTATAAATCCATCTTCTTATGCTATCCTTTTAATTTCTCAAATAGGAATTTCTATTGGCCAACCTTTTGTTTTGAATGGTATCACCAAACTTGCTGTTACATGGTTTCCAAAAAAAGAAGAGGCTACTGCTGTAGGTTTGGGTTCGCTTTCCTTATTCTTAGGCATGATAATAGGACTTGGGGTAACACCTGCACTTGTTGAATCTTTAGGGTTCGAAACAATGCTTTTAATATATGGTATTATAGGAGTTATAAGCATTCCAATTTTTTACATATTTACAAAAACAAAAGTTCCTGTTTCTGAAGACAAGTTAAATGAACAAGAAATTTCATACATAGATGGTATTAAAAAAATATATAGAATTAGGGATTTTATTCTACTTGGCATTGTAGCTTTTATAGGTATTGGAGTTTTTAATGGTCTACTCACATGGCTTGAAAAAATATTAAATGAAACCCACGGATTCTCGATGCAACAGGCAGGTAATATCTCCTCAATGTTAGTTTTTAGTGGTATGATAGGATGCATAATAATTCCAATGCTATCAGATAAATTTATGAAAAGAAAACCATTTTTAATGATTGCATCTTTAGTTGGCATCATAACAATTACTATTATGATATTTGCAAGAGGTTTTACAATTAACGCAATAAATGCTATTGTAATGGGATTTTTTGTTGTTTCAACACTTCCAATTATTCTTACAATGTCTGAAGAGATTGCAGGAGAAAAATTTGCTGGTATTGGGGCAGCCTTTTTACAACTTTTAGGAAATGGAGCTGCAGTTTTGATAGTTCCTATTATGGAGGCTCTTCATAGCGCAACAGGTAAATATACACTGTCTCTTTCAATGCTTGTTGCACTATTTGGTGTTCTTTTTATAATTGTGCTTTTTATGGGAGAAACTTATAAGAAGAGGGTTTAGTAATTTTTTTTAACTTCATAATTTAGAAAAATTGTAATGTTTTACTGTAACTTACATAAACTAAATTAGTGAAAATTTAGTTTAGATAAAATAAGGGTTGATTAAGGAAGTAGCTGAATTAATTTTTTATGAAATTTCTGGATAAAGAATTAATAAATTCATAAAGGGTCTAATTAGGAAAAATTTAAAAATAATTTTTAAATGAAATACCACATCTGAATAACTAATTAATTAATCAACTTTTATTGATTGATAATTTGTTTACAACACAAAGTTGTAAAAAATATGACATGCCCCCATTTCTTGGACAATTATAATTTAAACTATTTTATTGTTGAGATAATTTGAAATTAAAAAGTGCCAAGTGGTGTATTGTTTGAAATAATATTTTCTACTTCTTCCCAACCTGTAAGATAGGCGAAATTATAACGAGGAGGAAGAGCAAAAACATAATTTGAATTACGACCAAGTTCACTTGGAGGTATAGGAGCAGCTTGACCAAAATACTTTCCTTCTTGAAGTAAATTCCACTCATCAATAGTAAAAACCATAATTGGGATATCCTGGCGTGGGTTGGCAGTTGTCCATTGAGGATGTCTTATAAAAATTTCTGGACCCTCAACTGGAACTTCTTGACCTTTTGAATCGTATGTAAAATAGTTCCATTTTTCCTCTATTATAGAATAACCCTTCCAAGATTTTGGAAGTTCAAAGATAAATCCATACTTGTTATTTCGATATTCAATAGTATCGCTTTTATTTTTAGAAAAAATTATATAAGAAATAGATACAGCAACAACAACTATTAAAAGACATAAAATTGTCACTATAATATTCTTTTTCATAAAATCTCCTTATATCATATAAAATGATTTTATAATTATAGTAGAATTTTACAATTAGTAAATATTTTTTATTTAATTTAAAAGATATTCTAAAAGTTTACTTATTAATTCTTTTAGTTTTGGAATATCATTTTATTTAATATAAAGTTATATATTTTTTCATATTTACACTACTTCTTTTTAAAATAGTATCTTTTAACTCATCTCGAATATTTTTCTATCAAACAATATCAACCTTAATTCCAAGAATATCAGATAAATAATTTTCAAGAAAATTCTATTTTTTTAAATGTTTTCATTTTCTCACTGTATAAAGATTTAATAAAAATCTTACAATCTAAATTTATCTATTTTCATTTTAGCAATATCAATAAAAATTTATTATTCATATAACCGGATATCTTAATAGAAAAGTAAAATAGAAAAAAAATTACTTTTTATTGTACAAACGAGACCGTCTCCTCTGCGCACTATTTTAAGAAAAATTATTTATAAATATTATTTCTATCTCCAATTCTTAAAACAACGATGTTTTGATCTTTTATATCAAAAATTATTCTATATTTTCCTATTCTAAACCTATATGTTCCTATTTTAGAATTTATAAGTTTTTTTGAATACTTATAAGGTGATTTAGAGTATTCTTTAAGTTTTAATATCAATCTTCTCTGTATTTCTTTTTCTAATCTATCTAAATCTTTTAATGCTCTCTCGGTAATAATTACTTTAAACATCAAGAAATTCTTCTAAATTTTTGAATTTCCCTTCTTTGTAGTCTTTTCTTGCTTCTTCAATAGATTTTATATAATTCGGACTTGATAAAGCAATTATATCTTCAATATAATCTTCAATTGTTTTTTCAACAGTCTTCTTTATAATTACTTTTAATTCTTCAACCGATAAATCTTTCACTTTTTCCATTTCTTTTTCCTCTCAAAAAAAATTATATCATAATCTTATAAAATTTCTATTTTCTTCATTTTTTATTCAAGATTCTAAGTTAAAAATTCATAAAATTAAGTGGAAAGGAGGTTAATATTCAGGATTTTAAATTTAAAAAAACATTGGAAAAGAATTTTTAAATATTTTATTGAATTATTTTAAATTTCTATCTATTTGAGAAAAATTAAGAATAATTTAAAAAATTCATAGATAATTAAGTGATAAATTCAATAAACAATTTTGGAAATAATTAAAAATTTATTTAAACTCTGTAAAAATCAGTTAAATATTATATAATTTTTATGATGAAAAAAATATTTACTATTTTGATTATTTTTTTATTTTTCTTAATAACTTTTGGATTAAATCCAAAAGAGTCTATCAGTGAAGAAAATTTTGATATAACTTTTATTTTAAGAAATGTTGAAGGTGAAGAAACCTCAATAAAAAAGGGTAAAGGTAAGTTTATTAATTTCAAATATAATTTATCTGAAACTGATGGTAATTATAAACTAAATCTTTCTGGTAAAGGTGCAATAGAATTTATAGTCAATTTTGAAAATTATAAAGTTATTTTTCCAGAAAAAAGAGAAATCTTTGTTTCTCCAATAATTGTTTTAAAAAATATAGATAATAATTATCTATTTTTTTCTGTTCCCTATGACAACCTATACTATTTTGAATTATTTAGTGAGGAAAATAGATCTTCAATCTCCTTTAATATTTATCTAAAGGGAAAAGGGAACATAATCTTCAATATAAAAAATGTTAACTCTTTAGAGGGGGCTTTTGATGAATATTTCAAAATATATAATGAAAAAAATAAAAAGATAGATAATGGTGGATTAATAGTACCAAACATATCATTTTCAAGAATAAGAGAATTAGGTGTTAGTAATTTTAATATAAAATATAGAATTGTAGATCCAAAAGAGGATAATGCAGTAGATAGAATAAATGAAGCAAGTTTTTTTGGGATTGAAAATTTTGTTCTCTTAAATCCTGTTAGTTTAAAATTTGAAAATTTATCTATTGATGATGTAGTTTCTAAATTATATTTTGATAAAGATGTTCTTTCGAAATTGGATGGAATAGTTTTATTGACATCTGGAGCAAAAGATAAAAATGATGAATTGATAAGTTATACAAAAAAGAGTGAACCAACTTATAAATATGTTTCTAACGAACCTGTAATTGATTATAAAGAAAATTCATATGATACAATTTTTCTATTAAATCCATCTCCTCAATATTTAAAAAATAAGGGAATTTCAGCTTATGATATTTTCTATAATAGATATATTAGTCCATTGAATCTTTCAATCAAATATTATAATAATGAAGCAGGATTAACAAGTGATAAAAGAAGTAGATATTCTGGCTATGCACTTGATTTTTCCGATGTTATAGATACATTTAATTATAATGAAGAACACTTCGATGATTATCCAACTTCATATATAGATGGAAAAGAGTGCCAATTTTATTTAGCATCCTTATATGATTTTCTTAAAAATTGTGATAAAAACAGTCTAATTTTATCAATCAATCCAAAATATTTTCAATTAACAATGAATTCAGATTTAATATATAAAGAAATTGATACTTTAGATGAGATTTCAAACCTCCCGATTGAAAGAGTCCTTGTCAGAAATAGGCCAATATATTATTCTTATAAATTGAGTGAGAATCAGATAAATGAAAAAAATTTAAAAAAGATTTTTGACTTTTCTCTATTTTATGGAATTTATCCAACTTTTTCTAATCCAGATAACGAACCATTCTCAATATGGAATAATAAAGATAAACTCAATGAGTTGATACCCTTTATAAAATATTATGACATTATTAGCCAGATAGAAAAAAGTGGCTTTGTATCAGAAACATATAGTTCAATTTCTAATGGAAATTTATTGCGATTTGGCAATTATCCTGAAATTTTCTTTACTATCGATGGAGATGGCCTTTTAACAATAGATAAAACTTCTTTAAATATTGATGATAATTTTAAGATTGTTGATCTTTTAGAAAATAAAGAGCTTGAATACATAGTTGAAAAAGGAGTAATCAAATTAAATATTTCTAATGAAAAAGTTATAAAAATCTCATCAAAGGAGAATCAAATACAAGAAAGTTCAATTGTAAATACAAAAAATATAAATTTTGATATAAATTTTTTATTACCTTTAATCTTAATTTTTTTATCTTTGATAATTAACAAATATAAAATTCTTTTGAAAATCAATTTTAATTTCGTCATTACCGTTATATTTTTAATTTTATTAATAATAAAATTTTTTCTAAACATAACTTCTCCATATTTTCTATTTTTATCAATTGGAATAATTTCTCTTTTAACCTCTTTATATGAAACTGAACACAAAAAAAGATTTTTATTAAATTTTTCAATCATCTTCTTTATAATTTCATTTATCTATCACCTTCTAACTAAATCTCAAATTAATATTGTCCCACCATTTTATCCATATTTTGATTTATATTATTTTTTGATAATTTTATATTTTTATCTTTTTATTTTTTACCATTTCAAATGGAAATTATCTTTTGATTTTTTTATTTTTCTAAGTTTTTTCATCTCTTTTTTCTTAACCAACTTGTTCACTACTCCTTTTTATTCCCCTCCTTATGATTTAAGTTTTTTAATAAACATAATTATTTTGATTTTTATTATTTCTATAATCTCTTTTAAAAATTATAAAAATTTCCTATTTTTTATGATTTTTATTTTAGGCTTTATCTTATATATATTCTGGGACAAAATATACTATTTTCTTTTGCTGAGAAATATATTTATCAGTTATGACTTTTTAATCTATTTTTTAACACTATTCTTGATTTATTACTTAGTAACAATATTTTCTAAAAAGAAATTTAAAACAAAACCTGATATGGGTCATTCTCTATTATTCTTATTATTAATATTAAATTCACTGATATTAAATTATATTCATTTGTATGTACCTAACAAATTTTCGTCTTTTTCTTCAATATCGAGAATAATTTTTTATATAATTATAATAATCTATGTTATTTATTTTAGTGAACTACTATTAACAAAAAAGGAGGAATAATGGCTAAAATTCTTATCAATGGGGATAACCTAACAATTGATGATATAATATCTGTTTCAAGATATAGAAAAGGCATAGAACTCTCCCCAGAAGCAATAGATAAAATTGATGAATCAAGAGAAACTATAGAGGAATTATCTAAAAAGGATCTTCCAATTTATGGAATTAATACTGGTCTTGGAAAATTATGCAACATAAAAATTTCAAAAGATAATCTTAGTAAATTACAAGAAAATATTGTAAAATCTCATGATTTAACTTTAAAACCATTCCTTTCAAAAGATGCAGTAAGGGCAACATTAATCATAAGAGCAAATTCTCTTGCTAAAGGGTATTCGGGTGTAAGAAGAGAAATTATTGAAAGGATGATTCTTTTTTTGAATGAAGATGTTGTACCAATAATGCCACAAAAAGGATCACTTGGTGCTTCAGGAGATTTAATACCTCTTGCCTCACTTGCATCATTTCTTGTTGGAGAAGGTAGAGGTATATATAAAGGTAAAGAAATGAAATCTATTGAAATTCATAATAAATTAGGAATTGAACCACTTAAACTACTTGAAAAAGAAGCATTATCAATAATAAATGGAACATCATTCTCTCTTGCACTTGCTACTCTATCTTTATATGATGCAAAAAATATTCTTAAGAATGCTTTAATATCTTCGAGTTTGAGTATGGAAGCACTTCTTGCTTTATCTGAACCTTTTAACACAAAAATCCATTTTGCAAAACCTCATACTTCTCAAGCTATAATCGCTTATGCAATAAATTCTCTTTTAGAAGGAAGCACTTTAATTAACTCATTGAAAGACAAAACTCAAGATTCTTATGTTATAAGATGCATACCTCAAATTTATGGCTCAATTTACAATACATTAAAATTTGTTGAAAAGAATTTAACAATTGAGATAAATTCATCATCTGATAATCCGCTTGTATTTTCAGATGAAAAAATAGCTCTCTCTGGTGGAAATTTTCATGGTTCTTATATTTCAACTAATTGTGATTTTTTATCAATCGAACTAACAATTTTAAGCAACAACATTGAAAGAAGGGTAAACAGGTTAATGAATCCAACTCTTTCAAGTGGACTACCACCTTTTTTAATTGAAAATAGTGGACTAAATACTGGCTTGATGCTCTTACAATACCTTGCGTCTTCACTTGTCAGTGAAAATAGAACCTTATCTTATCCAGCATCTGTAACATCATCACCTGTTTCTAATGACCAAGAGGATGATGTGAGTATGTCAGGAACAGCAAGTAGGAAGTTAAGACAAATAGTTGATAATCTTTTTATTGTGTTATCAGTAGAAATGATTTCAGCAGTTCAGGCTTTAAATTTTAGAAAAGGTAAACTTGGAAGAGGAACTCAACTTGCATATAATGTCATTAAAGATATTTTTCCTGGAATAAATAAAGATGAAAATTTAACACCATATGTAGAAAAAATAAAAGAGATTGTGATTGATGGAAGTATAACAAAAGAGGTAGAAAAAGAGATTGGCGAACTCTTTTAGTTGGATTGGAATTGATGAATCTGGTAAGGGAGACTTTTTTGGTTATTTGATTATTGCTGGAGTTATTGTTGATAATAATAAATTAGATATTTTAAAAGAAATTAATGTAAGAGATTCAAAAAAAATTTCAGATAATAGAGTTATTTATCTATCAAAAATAATAAAACAAAATTTTACAAATTCAGTTATCAGCATATCTCCGAAAAAATTTAACGATCTATATAAAAAATTTAAAAATATAAATAAAATTCTTGCATGGGGACATTCAAGAGTAATAAAAAATCTATTGAATACAGAAAATGTTGATAGAATAGTAATTGATAAATTTACTACAAAAAAGTATATTGAAGATTTTCTAACAGAAGAGGAGAAAAATATTGAGAAAATTGAGATAATAAAAGGCGAGAGAGATATCGGTGTTGCTGCTGCTTCAATTGTTGCAAGAGCAGGTTTTTTATTGTCTTTAAAAAAATTGAGTGAAATTTGGCAATTTGAATTTCCAAAAGGAGCAAGTGATATAGTTGATAAAGCTGGTATAGAATTTGTAAAAAAATATGGAATTGAGAATCTAACAAATGTATCAAAAATAAATTTTAAGAATTTTAAGAAAATTGAAGATGATTTATCTAAATTATCAATTAATTTTTAAGGGATTACTGAAAAATCTTCTATTTTGTCATTCCCGCTCCATTTGTCATTCCCGCGAAAGTGTGGAAAACGGGAATCCAGTTCTTCTATTTTGTCATTCCCGCTCCATTTGTCATTCCCGCGAAAGTGGGAATCCAGTATTTCTATAGATAATATAGATTCTATTTTAGAAGGGGTGACATTTATAGATGATTTTTTCAGAGGTCTCTTTAAGGAGAGATGAAATGTTTAATAAAAAAGAATTTGTTTCTATTTGTTCTAATCTTTATCAAAAAAAACTAATAGGTGGTTATGGAGGTAATATCTCTGTAAGAGATGATAAACTTTTATTAATAACCCCTACTGGTGTAAACAAGGGAATTTTAAAAGAAGAGGATCTATTGATTGTAGATTTTAATGGAAAAGTTGTTGAAGGAAAAAGTAAACCATCATCAGAAATTTTAATGCATTTTGAAATATACAAAAAAAGAGAGGATGTTAAGGCAATTATACATTCTCATCCTCCTTTTTGTGTCTCTCTATCTTTAAGTGGAACTAAACTACCAGAAAATATTCTCCCTGAAACAACAATTCATTTAGGAAAAGTTGCTTTTGTTCCATATATTCCACCTGGAACTATGGAACTTGCAAAAGGGGTCAGTAGTGGATTTGAAGAAGGAGATGCTGTTATTATGGGTAATCATGGAGTTACAGTTGTAGGAAAGAATTTATTGGATGCATATAACAAGATTGAGTTGGTTGAAGAGACAGCAAAAGCATACATTTTCTCTCAAATTATAGGAAAAACCAATCTTTTGCCTGAAATTGATTCAAAAGTTTTATTAGATTTGTATAAAAAAATGAGATAAATTTATTTTTTGGATTTATCCCACAATTTATCAAGTTCATAAATATTTAATTTTTCTAAATCTATATTTTTCTTTTTCGCCTCTTTTTCCATTTTATCAACTCTTTTTTTAAATTTCATATAACTTTTATTCAATGTATCTATCAAATCAAGGTTAAGAAATCTTGATAAATTGACAATAGTTATTAATATATCTCCAAATTCCTCTTCAATTTTTTTATTTTTATTCTCTTTTAAAGCATCTTCTAACTCTTCTATCTCTTCTTTCAATTTTTCCAATACACCTGATACACTATCCCAATCAAAACCATATTTCTCTTTCAAAAAGATCTGGTATTTTATAATTTCATCAATCAAATCGAGTTCTTTTTGAGTTCTTCCCATCTATCTTCTACCTCTTTAGCAGTTTTTATAATTTCATCTTTAAAAACATGAGGGTGCCTTTTGATTAATTTTTCTATTACTCTATTTAAAACATCGTTAATCTTGAACTCATTATTCTCTTCACCAATAACTATAAGAAACATAATTTCAAGAAGAACATCTCCGAGTTCTTCAACAGTATTATCAATATCATTTTTTTTGATTGCTTCTTTAAGTTCAGTGAACTCATCTTCAAAATATTTCAAGAGTGATTCTTTTGTCTGTTTCCTATCCCATGGACACTCTTTCCTTAAAGTTTCAACTGTTTTGTGGAATATATAGAAAATTTCATCTTCAGGATAATAAAAATCTCTCAAAATATCAGAAATTTCATAAATAAATTTTTCTTGCTTCAAAGATTCTAAATTATAGTTTCTAATATTTTTAACCAAATCAATACTCTCTTTTGGGCTTTTACCTTTTGAGATAAAAAAAATTGCAAGCATTGTTCCAGTTCTTCCAATTCCAGCATCACAATGAATAAGTGTTGGAATTTCCCATTTCTCCATTAAGTTCATCCAAGTTAAAAATTTTTTTACATCACTATATTTTGGAATATTAAAATCTTTTATTGGAAGATACAAATTTCTGAATTTATATTTTTTTAACAAACTATCATCTATTTTTTTCTCAGATAATGTAACTATTGAACCAATTCCTTGATCTTTCAAAAATTTTAATTTTTCCTCGTTATCTGGATATTCTGACGCTGCAATAAATTTATCAACTACCCAAGAAAAGTTATCAAAAGGATTAATCATAACTTAATTATATCATTATGATATAATTATTCAGTATACATTTATTCAAGGAGGAGCCAATGTTTAAGATAACTTACAAAGAAGAGATATGTCCTACTATTTTTGCTATGAAATTTTCTGCCCCATTTGTTGCAAGAAATGCAAAACCAGGGCAATTTTTTATTTTAAGAGTATATGAAAAAGGAGAAAGGATACCGTTAACAATAGCAGATTATGAAAAAGATGAAATCACTGCTATTTTTCAAACAGTTGGTTTAACAACCTATCTTCTATCATATAAAGATGTTGGTGAATATGTAAGCGATATAGTTGGACCATTAGGAACACCATCTGAAATAAAAAAATATGATGGAAGTGTAGTTATAATAGGGGGAGGAGTTGGCATTGCTCCAATTTATCCAATTGTTAGAGAGTTTAAAAAATTAGGAAATAAAGTTATAACAATTCTTGGAGCAAGAAGTAAAAATTTACTTTTTTGGGAAGAAAGATTTAAAGATCTTGCCGATGAATCTTTAATAACAACTGATGATGGTTCTTATAGTATGAAGGGATTTGTAACAGATGCTTTGAAAATTTTAATAGATAGAGGAGAAAAAATTTCTCAAGTTGCTGCTATTGGCCCTCCAATAATGATGAGAAATGTATGCAACCTCACCAAACCATACAATATTAAAACAATTGTCAGTTTAAACTCAATAATAGTTGATGGTACTGGAATGTGTGGGGTTTGTAGAGTTGAGGTTGGAAATGAAACAAAATTGACCTGTCAAGATGGTCCAGAATTTGATGGACATTTGGTTAATTTTGAACTTCTTTTTGAAAGATTAAAAATGTACCAAACTGAAGAGAAAATGATAATGAATTATCTTGAAGAGAAAAGGAGGAATTTAAATGCCAATTAATCCAAAAAAAACTTCAATGAAAGAGCAAAAACCAGAAGAAAGAATTAAGAATTTTAACGAAGTTCCATTTGGATATTGTGAAGAAGATGCAGTTATAGAAGCAGAAAGATGCTTACAATGTAAAATTCCAAAATGTGTAGAGGGTTGCCCTGTTAATGTAAATATTCCAGGGTTCATTAAAGCTATAAAAGAAAAAGATTTTGATAGTGCTATAAGAATTATGAAAAATACAAATTCACTTCCTGCTATAACAGGGAGAGTATGTCCACAAGAGGATCAATGTGAAGCAAAATGTGTTCTTGGGAAAAAATTTGAACCAGTTGCGATTGGAAGGCTTGAAAGATTCATTGCAGATTGGGATGCAAATAGAGGAATGGTATTACCAGAAATAAATGAAAAAAATGGATTAAAAGTAGCAATTGTTGGGGCAGGACCAGCAAGTTTAACATGTGCAGCAGACTTACAAAAATTGGGTTATCAAGTCACAATTTTTGAATCTTTACATTCACCTGGTGGAGTTCTTATTTATGGAATTCCTGAATTTAGATTGCCTAAAGCAATAGTAAAAAGAGAGGTTGAATATCTATCAAAACTTGGAGTAGAAATAAAATGCAATATTGTTGTTGGAAGAACTTTTTCCTTGAATGATCTTTTTGATAAAGGTTATTCAGCGGTATTTTTGGGAACAGGAGCAGGAGCCCCTCAATTTATGAATATCCCTGGAGAAAACCTTCTTGGTGTTCTTTCTGCAAATGAATATTTAACAAGAATAAACTTGATGAAAGCATATAAATTTCCTGAATATGATACACCAGTTAAAAAAGGTGGAACTGTAGCTGTTATTGGTGCAGGAAATGTTGCAATGGATTCAGCAAGAAGTGCTCTAAGACTTGGTGCAAAAAGAGTTTTAATTGTTTATAGGAGAAGTGAAAATGAGATGCCAGCAAGAATTGAAGAGTATCATCATGCTGTGGAAGAAGGAGTAGAATTTTTATGGTTAACAAATCCAACAAGCTATTTTGGAGATGATGAAGGATGGGTAAAGGAGATGGAGGTTATAAAAAATGAACTTGGTGAACCAGATGAATCTGGAAGAAGAAGACCAGTTCCGATTAAAGGAAGTGAATATAGAATTGAAGTTGATAATGTAATTGTTGCTATAGGAACTGTGCCAAACCCTCTTATAGCAAGAACCAGTGGTTTAAAAACTGGAAAGCATGGAATTGTTATTGCTGATGAAAATGGAAGAACCAGTTTACCTGGAGTATGGGCTGGTGGTGATATTGTTACAGGAGCAGCAACAGTTATTTTAGCAATGGGTGCTGGGAAAAAAGCAGCATTTGATATTGATAGATATTTAAAAGAAAAATATATTCTGAAAAAAGAAATTTCCTGGTCTATTTAAAAATGAGACAAAGGTGTCAGGCACCAAAATCTCATCTTTCTAAAAAAATGAGACAAAGGTGTCAGGCACCAAAGTCTCAATTTGGAGGTTTCATTGGATAATATAAAAGAAGCTTTACTTTATGAAAAAATTGAAAAAAATAGAGTTAGGTGTAATTTATGTTTCAAAAAATGTATCATAAAAGAGAATGAGCATGGTTTTTGTGGTGTAAGAAAAAATATAGATGGAATATTATACACAGAAATTTATGGTTTAGCATCATCTGTTGCAATGGATCCAATTGAAAAAAAACCTCTTTTTCATTTTTTCCCTGGTTCAATGGTTTTATCTTTAGGAACTTGGGGTTGCAACTTAAGATGTGCACATTGTCAAAATTGGGAAATATCTTATGAAAAATATTCAGATAAAATAATTGATAACAGTAATTTTTTAACACCAGAATCTTTGATTGAACTTGCAAAAAAATATAACTCTAAAGGTATTGCTTTTACTTATAATGAACCAACAATCTGGTTTGAATATACTCTTGATGTTTTTAAAATTGCTAAAAGCATTGGTTTATACACAGTTTATGTTACAAATGGAACCATAACTTCTGAAGGGCTTCATATGATTTCTCCATATCTTGATGCTTTTAGAGTTGACATTAAAGCATTCTATGAAAATAGTTTTAAAAAGATAACTGGAGTAAAAAACATTGATTCTATTTTAGAAAGAACAATAGAAGCAAAAAGAATTGGTATGCATGTTGAAGTAGTTACAAATGTTATTCCAACTGTAAATGATTCAAGAAAAGAGATGGATGATCTTTCTAAATGGATTTTTGAAAATCTTGGCTCGAAAACACCATGGCATGTAACAAGATTTTATCCATACCAACAATTTTCTTACATAGAACCAACTCCTATAAAAACTTTGGAAATCATCAGGGAAATTGGAGAAAAAAATGGATTGAAATTTATCTATATTGGAAATGTTTTCGGACATCCTTATGAAAATACCTTTTGTCCAAATTGTAAAAGTTTAGTTATAAAAAGAGAGGGGTATAATATAAAAGAATATAATATAATAAATAGAAGGTGTAAATTTTGTGGAGAAGATTTAAATATAATCGATTAATCATATTTTTTATAGCTTTAATATTGATCTTTTCTACTTCCTGTAAAAATAATTTATACACAACAAAAGGTTTGTATATGGGAACTTTTCTTATTGTTTCAATTGATAATGAACATAAAAATGTAATAAATAAAATAAATGAAGAAATTATCAGAATAGAAGAAAAATTTTCGAGATTCAAAGAGGAATCACTTGTCTATAAAATAAATAATGAAAAAGGTAGCTGGATTGATGTTGATGATGAATTTTTATATGTCCTTAAAACATCACTATATTTAAATGAAATATCGAATAGTGCTTTTAATCCATTGATAGGAGATGTTGTTAATGAATGGGGGTTTTATGATGGAAATTATAAAGTGCCAGATGAAAATACTTTAAAAGGTTTATTGAAAAATATAGATATAAAAAATATTGAAATTGATGAAAAAAATAAAAAAATAAAAATTGAAAATGGTTCTCTTGATTTTGGTGGGATAGTCAAAGGATATGCAGTTGATAAGATTAGAGAAATTTTAATAGAAAATAGCGTTAAAGAGGCAGTGATAAATTTAGGAGGAGATATTTTAGTTTGGGGTGATAGGAAATTCAAAATTGGAGTTAAAAATCCAAGAGGAGATGGAATAATATACACTTTTGAATTGAATGGAAATAGTACAGTATCAACATCTGGAGATTATGAAAATTTTTTTATATTAGATAACAAAAGGTATCACCATATAATTAATCCTGAAAATGGAAAACCTGCTGAAAGTGGTCTTATTGAAGTTAGTGTTGTTAGCGAATCTGGAATTATTGGAGATGGTTTATCTACAACCTTATTTATTATAGGAAAAGAAAGAGGTAAAGAGTTTATAAAAAATAATTTTCCAGATGCAACTGTTTTATTTGTCGATGAAGAATTGAATATGGAAGTGGTTAAATGAAAAAGTATGATAAAATACTACTACTTTCTTTAATTCCATTTTTTATTTTTTCAATTTTTTATTTCAATATCAATAGTGATAAAAAATATCTCACTATCATAAATAGAGAGGGAGAAAAAAATTACTCTTTATTTGACAATAAGATAGTTGATGTTAAAGGTGATTTAGGGGATTTAAAAGTTGAAATAAATAATGGTAAAGCAAGGGTAATAGAATCAAATTGTAAAGAAAAATTATGTATTAAAAGAGGATGGATATCAATAATAGGAGAATATTCTGTCTGTCTTCCAAACAAGGTTTTTATTATAATTAATGGAAGGAGTGAAGTTGACGGAATATCAGAATAAAATTAGAAATTTAATAATACTATCTGTCCTTCTTGCTGCTGGTGTTGCATTAAATTTAATAGAACCACCATTTTTATATTTTATTGCTCCAGGAGTAAAAATTGGCATAGCAAATATTGCGACTCTTTTTTCTCTTTACTATTTTGGACCACCATCCTCTTTATTACTTGGATTTCTAAGACCTATTGTTGTTTCATTAATCAAGGGAAATTTTCTAACTCTTGAATTTATCTTATCATTTGTTGGCTCAATCTCTTCAACAATATTTATGATTATATTTTATAAAATAGGAAAAAATAAAATATCGATAATTGGAGTTAGTATCATAGGTGGAATAATAAATAATTTTGCTCAATTTATGGCTGTATATATAATAACAAACAATGTTTACCTTTTTTTATATCTTCCAGTATTGATTGTTTCTGGTGGATTAGCTGGCTTTGCAATAGGGTTTGTTGCTAATCTACTATTAAAAAGAATAAAAGAGTATGAAAATGAAAAGCGTAAATCTCCCTGGTAGAATAACTCTCTCTTCTAATTCAAAAAGGAGATACGATATTTTAAGCAAATTTTTTATTGTTGATAAAATAGCACCAGAGGTAGAAGAGATAAATTCATCTGATTTTGAAAAAATGGCGATTGAAAATTCTAAAAGAAAAGTTCTTTATGCTATTGATAAAAATCCAGTTTTTCCTGTTGTTTCAGGAGATACATTTGTAATTTTTGAAGATAAAATCTTTGGTAAACCAAAAAATAGGGAAGAAGCTTTTTATATGTTAAAAGAATTATCAAATAATTGGCATTTGGTTTATTCAGGGTTTTATTTTACTCTTCAAAATAAAAAAAGTTATGAAGGTGTAACTATTGCAAAGGTTAAATTTAAAGATTTAAGTGATGAAATGATCGAAAATTATATTAAAACAGATGAACCTATGGATAAAGCTGGCTCATATGCTATACATGGAGAGGGAAGGTTTTTAATAGAGAAATTTGAAGGTTGTTTTTATACAATTGTTGGTTTTCCTGTGGTAAAATTTATTAAGAAATTAAAGGAGGCTATTATTGAGAATTCCTAAAAATGCAGTTAATTTTAAAGGAACCAAAGATGGCATTATTGCTCTAATTGATCTTTCCTATTCTTTTAATACTGTTATAAAAGCAATAGAAAAGAAAATTTCAGAAAGAGAAGATTTCTTTAGAGGAGGGACAATAAAATTTTTACCAACAATTGGCACTTTGACTGATTTAGAAAAAAGTGAAATTGAAAATCTTTTACAAGACAAATTTAATATAAATAGTGAATTTATTATGAAAGAAGATTTCGAAAAAAGAAAAATTGGCGAAGAAAAGAGAATAAGTGAAAAAGAATTTTTAATTGTTAGAAAAATATTAAGGTCTGGTCAATCAATAGAATTTCATGGAAATGTTATTTTAATAGGAGATGCTAATGAGGGTGCTGAAATTAAGGTTGGTGGAAGTCTTTTTGTTTTTGGAATTTTAAGAGGAAGCGTTACAGCAGGTTTAGAAACAGGTAAAGATGCAATTGTTGTTGCAACAAGTCTTAAACCTAAAAGATTACAAATTGGTAATTATATATTGAATGAAGATATATCAAAAAGAAGGAAAGAGATAGTATCTGTTGCTCTTGTTGAAAATGAAAATATAGTAATCTATCCGTACAAAAGTATGCTTAAATTATGAAAAAGTTTTTAATAACAATTTTTATTTTTTCAATGATTTTATTCAATTCTTGTTTTACAAATAAAGGAACATTATCCATTGATTCATACCCACAAAATTGTGAAGTTTATTTGAATGGTGAGTATGTTGGTGTAACACCATTAGAAAAGTCAGTAAAAATTGGAAAATATGCCTTAGAAGTAAAGAAAGAGGGATATGAGGATTATAAAAAAGAGGTAATAATTGAAAGAGGCAAAGAAACAGTTATAATAGCAAATCTTGAAATAAGTACAGGTTCACTGATTGTTAAAACAGATCCAGATGGAGCGACTGTTTTTGTTGATGGGAAAAATTATGGTCTAACTCCTATTGAAATAAAAGAGCTTGAAATAGGAACGCATGAAATAGTCATCAGTAAGGAGGGTTATGCCCAAATTATAAAAAAAATAGATATCGGGAAAGAAACTGTCACGATAGAAGAGATTTTAATAGAAGCTATAAGTGAAATTTTTATAAACACAAATCCAAAGGGAGCAAAAGTTATCATAAATGGTAAAGAGACGGGAGTTACACCTTTAACACTAAAAGATATAAATCCAGGAAGATATATCATAACTTTTAAAGCCTTAGGTTATGAAGAGATGACTAAATCGATAGAAGTTAAAGAAGGATTGAATGCTTTTAATTTTGAAATGGTACAACTTAATCACGCTTTAATAGTTGAATCTGAACCTACAGGTGCAAAAATTTATCTTGACGATGTTTTTAAAGGAACAACTCCTATTGAAATTAAAAATTTAACACCAGAAAAAAAATATAGATTGAAAGTCGAGGTTGAAGGTTATCTTCCTTTTCTAACTGAAGTTACAATACCAAAAGATGGTTCAATATTTTTACCAATTATAAAATTGGTTAAGATTGGAGGATGAATGGAAATACAAAAATTAGTTGTAGGTTTTGTTAAAACAAATTGTTATCTTGTTTATGAAAATAATTATGGAGTGATTATAGATCCTGGTGGAGATTGTGATTTTATTTTAAATAAAATCAAAGAGTTAAACTCTGTAAATTTTCTTTACATTATAAATACTCATGGTCATTTTGATCACACCTATTGTGATAAATCATTGAAAGAATCGTTAAACTTAAAGATTTTAATTCATAAAAAGGATTCATTCTTTTTAAATTCAAATTCCATTAATAAAATTATTGAACCAAGTTATAATGGAGTTGAACCAGATATTCTATTAGAAGATAATGATTTTATCGATGTAAATTCTTTCAAATTAAAAGTTTTTCATTCTGAAGGTCATACTCCTGGAAGTATAATGTTAATTACAGAAAATGAAATTTTTTCTGGAGACACAATTTTTAAAAATTCAATAGGAAGAACAGATTTAGAATATGGAGATAGTAAAAAAATGAAGGAGACCATAATTAAAATTTTAGATTATTTTAAAAAAGATTATACAATATATCCAGGTCATGGTGATACAACAACTCTAAATTATGAAAAGAGAAATCTATATCGTTTTCTTGATTTACTTTAATATTATTATAATCTTAAATTATGAATGATTTTTTCGAAATACTGTTAAGATTATTAATATCTATAGTATTAGGAGCATTAATTGGTATTGAAAGAGAAAGAAGAAATAGACCTGCTGGATTAAGAACACATATAATTGTTTCTCTTGGTTCCGCTCTTTTTACTATAACTTCAATTCAATTTTCAGAAATGTATGGAAATGTTGATCCCTCAAGAGTTGCAGCAGGTATTGTAACAGGAATAGGATTTCTTGGCGCTGGAACAATTATGAGAGAAGGTTTAACTGTAAAAGGTTTGACAACAGCAGCAACAATATGGGTCTCTTCTGCAATAGGCTTGTCCTGTGGTATGGGTTTATATTTACCTGCAACAATAACAGCGGTTTCAACATTTTTAATTTTAATTCTTTTGAGAAATTTTGAGGTTGAAAGATTTGGTAAGATTGAAGGGAATAAAAAAATATTTAATGTAAAAGTTACTGATAAGCCTGGTCAACTTGGGAAAATAGCAACAATCTTTGGAAAATATGGAATTCATATAAAGAATGTAAAATTTGATAGAGAGGAAAATTTTTTAAATATTGAGTTTGTTGTTGATGTTCCTTTAAATGTTGAAATTAATGATGTTTGTAATGAAATGTCAAAAGAGGAATTTGTCATAGAAGTATCAACTGAATGAAAAGAAGTTATGCAGATTTACCTCTTCATAGAGGTAAAGCTCCAAAATGGCTATTCGATAGAATGGTAAAACTTGCAAGAGAAATTTCTCTTTCAATAATTTACATTTTTGGGGAAGAAGAATTTCTAAATAGAATTTCAGATCCATTTTGGTTTCAAGCATTTGGGTGTGTTCTTGGTTTTGATTGGCACTCCTCTGGTGTTACAACTACAGTAACTGGTGCATTAAAAGAGGGTTTAAAGGATGAAGAAAAAAATATAGGGATATTTTTTGCTGGTGGTAAAGGTAAAAGAGCAATAAACACACCAAATGATATTGAGAGTTGGATTGAAAATGGAATCATAGATTTTAACTTAGGAGAAAATTTAAAAAGATATTCTCGTCTTACAGCAAAAGTTGACACAGTTGGACTTCAAGATGGTTTTTCAATTTATCACCACTTTTTTATATATTCTAAAAATGGCATATGGGCAGTAATTGAGCAAGGAATGAATGAAAAAATGAAACTTGCAAGAAGATATCACTGGGTTTCAAAGGAACTCAAGAGTTTTGTAAGTGATCCACATAAAGGGATAGCATCTGAAATAAAGACAAATCCACTTAACCTTGTTGATTCAAAAATTGAAAAAACAAGATCTGATATCTTATTAGTTTCAAAAGAGATAAAAAATGAAGAGGCATTAAAAGTTTTAGATGATAGAAAACTGAAGATGAATTTTCATCATCCGATTTTTAATGAAGATTATGACGAAAAAAGATTGAATAATTTAATGAGTAAAATAAAAGATTATAAACCAAAAAATTTTGAGGAATTAATTTTAACAAAAGGGCTTGGTGAAAAATCTATGAGAGCACTTGCCCTAATTTCACATCTAATTTTTGGATCAGAACTCTCATTTAAAGACCCTGTTACATTCTCTTTTGCACATGGAGGAAAGGATGGTTACCCTTATCCAGTTGATAAAAAAACTTATGATACATCTATTGAAATTTTAAAATATGCAGTTGAAAAGGCTAAAATCAAAGATTTAGATAAATTAAAAATTTTAAATACTCTTTCCAAATTTTAATTACATAATACTTCTTATAACTCTATATTTTAATTTTTTATTTTTCTATATTAGTTAAAATATATTCAACAATATAACCTGAAATTATAGCAAATATAAATATTAATAACCTACTATTAAACTTACCATTTAAATTACAACTTTTTGATTAGTATAAAAAAGAAATGTAAAATTTATATTTTTAATTGAAATTATAATAAACACAACAATTTCGAACTAATTTTATAAAAAAACTAATTATATTTAATTTTAATCTAATAAATCCTCAATATTCTTTAATTTCCCATCTAAAAAAAGTTTAACCGCTTCTTCAACATCAGTTTCATCTGTAACATAAATCTCAATATTAGCTTCTTTTAAATCATCATATAACCTTCTTCCCATTCCATGAGATATAACAACTTTTGCATCTTTTAGCGCTTCTATTATCATGCTATGACTATCATAATGATTAGAGCCTTTATCATGAATACCTATTGCATGGCCTGTAAAAGTATTTGGTAGATATTCTTTATTTTTAATCTCTTTACCATCTATTTCAAAAATTACAAAACCTTTTGTTCTTCCAAAATGAGATGAAATAATTTTACTATCATCAGATGCTACAGCAATCTTCATCTTAACCTCCTCACAAAATATTAATTATTTTTCTTTCTTTTTCTCTTCAATTAACTTATGATGATATGAACCTTCTCTCACCATTATTGAGCCACATTCAGGACATTTTTCATCTCTACATGGAACTCCAGGGATATGTTCTTTCTTATAGCCACATTTTGGGCATATACAAAAACCAACTGGTCCTAAACCTTCACTATTTTTATTTGTTTCTTTCATAAAAAGCCTCCTTAAAAAATAAAAAGTTTTACTTTAATTCATCAAGTCTTTTTTTAATCTCTTCTAACTCTAATTCAGTTTCTTTTTTTAAATCTCCTAAATATTCTTTCTCTTCTTCTTTACTTATTCTATACCAATATGGCCAGAATCTACCTCCATAACCATATCCAAATCCCCTTGAAGGTACTCCATAGCACCAATGTCTTCTAAACCATCTTCTCATCTTTTATGCCTCTTTTTCTTTTGAAAATTCAATAAATTTTTTTAAAAATATAATATTATCTTCAATTGTTTCAATGATTTCTTCTCTAAATTTTTTACCTTCTTCAGTTAAACTATAAACTCTTTTTGCTGGTCCACCTTCCTGTGTCTCCCATTTTGATTTAATTAATCCTTCCATTTCAAGAATTCTTAAAATTTTGTATCCTCTTCCCATGTGAGATGGTCCCTTATAACATAAAAATCCTGGTAAAAATTCATTTAATCTATTCATTATCTCATATCCATGCAATTCTTCTTTACCAAGTATTACAAGAATCCATGCTTCTAACCAAAAACCAGATGAGAATGGATTACCTTTTAAATAAAATCTATCTTTCATATAACATCTCTCTATATATATAATTTATATATATAATTTATATATATAATAAAATTCATATATTGCCAAGAGATTAAAATTTTATTGATTCAGAATTAATTATTTAAATTTTTAATCATTTTGTAGAAGGAAAAATTTTTATCTCCTATTTTTAAATTCAAATCTTTTTCTTTTTTAAAACCAAAATTTTCATAAACTTTTATTGCATTTTTATTCTCTTTTTCAACTTCAAGAACTAATCTTTTTAATTTTTTATTTTTTGCCTTATCCTCACTAAAAGTAAGAAGTTTTGTACCTAAACCCATTCCTCTAAAAGATGGGTATGTAGCAATATTACTTATGTAATAATCATCTTTTTCTAATTTTTCTAAAACAAAAAAAGATTTTAAAAGATTAGGAAAAATTTTCAAAAAATCAACTTTCATAATTTTTAAGAGAAGATTTCCAGTATTCAACTCTACTTTCTTTTTATCATCATATGAATATGATAACAACATTCCACAAATTTTATTTTGAACTTCAATAAAATTGGTGAGTTCATAACTAAATTGATTTTCTTTTTCTCTGTAAAGATTTTTTAAAATATCTTTTACATTTTTACCAAAAATTGAGTGAAAAATTTCTTCTCCTGTAAAAAGAATTAAATTTACAAAATCTTCGTAAAAAATTTCGTCTCCTTTTATTATCTTTATGTCATCCATCAATTTAATTATATATGATATAATTTTTATTGGGTATGCTAAGTGGGGAGATAGCGGTGCCCTGTAACCCACAACCCGCTTAGTGGGACTGAATTCCTTCTGAAGGTATGTTCTTTTTCAGAAGGTCTTTAATCAGAAAAGATGAAGGAAGGAAGCCAGGAAATCTTAAAGTTACAAACCCCGCCAGGTCCGGAAGGAAGCAACGGTAAGTAACTTTTAAGATGTTCCCTGGTAAATCTTTCTGGATTTTCTGGTTAAAGAAGACCTGAGGAAGAATATATCGTAGGAAGGTGCATACCCATTTTAATTTTATGGCTTATAAATAATTGTAATCTTCTTTAAATCTCCATCCCAGAGAACTTCAGCTCCAAAACTTTCAGCAATAAATCTTAAAGGAACAAATGTCCTACCATTAACAATTATTGGAGGAACATCTAATGTTACTTTGTTATTATTAACAACGGCTATTTTATTGTTTATCTGTAAAATTATTTTTATATTTTTTGTGTCGAGAGTTATTCTGATAGTTTGTGTAGTTGCATCCCAATCAACTAAGGCACCAAAAGTTTCTGCTATAAATCTAATTGGAACAAGAGTTCTTCCATCTTTAATAAATGGAGGAGCATCAATCTCTTTAGAAACTCCATTGATAGATGCTGTCTTTTTACCGATAAAGAGTTCAATTATAATTTCAGTAACCTCTTTTGAATATTTCACTTTTTTAATTACCTCTTTACTATTACCTGCACTATCAATGGCTTTAACTTTAATGTTATTTTCACCAAAAGTCAAATTCATAACTTTAGCAAAAAATCCACTACTTGAAACTAAAACTTCCTGTTCATTTATTTTAACAGATGCATCAGAATTGGTTTTACCCTTGACTAAAATTGTATCTTTATCGGTTATCATATTATCAGGAATGTCTACAACTAATAAAAGTGCATCCTCTAATGCCTTTATTGTTGTATCATAAGTCAAATAATAATTTGGATCATCATCATTTGGATAATAATCAAACTCATCTTCACTTAACCAGGATCCAATTCCAACCCAATAATTAAAAATTTTTGGATCTCCAATTAAGATTTTTGGAAGAGTAACTTCAATTGTATTTGAATTATTTTCAAGTTTATATTGTGGAAGAGTTTCTAAGACATACCATCCATCCTCTTCCCAAATCCACAACTCTGATACCAACTCATTTTCACTGTTACTATAACCTACATTTATTAGAAAATCTTCACCCATTCCAGGAGTTGGTTTTCCAGTTGAAGAATTTTGATCAGCATCTATATTTATTTGTACAAATATCTTTTCATTTAAAGCATCTTTCCAACCTCTAAAAGATTCAACTTTAAATGAAATATTTGCTTCATCATGCATACAATAGGTTGATTTTAAATCATAAATATATCCTTCATCAAAATCATCAAATTGTTTTACCCATCCCCTTTTACCAACAATTGAATAATTTAGAAAATATCTATCATCTGGAACAATATCAACAATTGGAAATGTAGATGGGTTATCTGTTGAGCCAATCCAGTAATTTATATTTTTTGGATTTCCAATTTTTGATAATGGTACAGTTACAGTCACATAATTACTATTTTGTTTTATGAAAAAATCTTTTATCTCTTCTTTTATTTCCCATTTTGTTTCATTCCAGATTAATATAAAAGAGGATGTTTTGTTTCCATATCCACCAACATAGATTGAATAGTCCTCTCCAGAACCTCCATAAGGGTAGACAGGAACACCTGTATTTTGATTATTATCAACATCCATTCTTATAATAAAAGCTGTTTTTAATATATCATTTATTTTTTCATATGTTTCAATCTTGAAAGATAAATTGTTTCCATCAGATAAAATGTAAACTTTACTTATATCTACAGTTTTAAAGTATCCTTTAGGTGAAATAAACTGCAAATTATAATCACCAACTATCTCTTTTTGTGTTTCAAATTCAAAAACAAAATCACTACTTAAATTATTTCCATTTATATCATAGATATTTTTAGTAACAGTAACTTGATATATAGCACCACTTTCAAGTATCGTATTTGGAATGAATTTTAATATAAAATTTTTATTATCATAAGAAATTTCTCCATCAATTAGCCTTGTTCCCTTTTTTACAAAGAAATTATCCTTTGTAATTGTTGATTCAAGAAGAGAATTAGAAAATTTAACATAAATTTCTGTATCAGATGAAACTGTTGAGTTATTTTTTGGATAGTTTTCAACTATTGTAAGTTTTGTTGGTTCTGTTTTTAAATTATAATAAGCATAATATTCTGGATCATCGTCATTTGGATAATAATCAAATTCATCGTTTATTTCATCTTTTATTGCAACCCAGTATCCAAAATTATTTAACTTAAAATATTTTCTTGGAATTTTTACCCAAGCCTCACTTGAATTTTTTGAAATTTGTGAAGTTAAATCCTCAATAGATACCCATTGTTTATTGGTACTATTCCAAGAATTAATATCAGAATAGAAATTGCCATTAAAAGTTCCAAGCCAAACAAGATAATCTTCTCCATTTCCATTCTGATCCTTTGTCCAACCAGTATTTGGGTTATTATCAACTTCTAAATAAATTTTTATAGAAAAATCTTTTGCTGGATCGCCCCAATTTCTATAAGAATTTATTTTAAATGTTAAGTATTCATTTTCAACTTTAATCTGAGCGCTTTTTAAATCTATCTTATATCCTTCGTCTTTGTCAAAAAATAGGTTTATAAAGTTTTCCTGTGATGTGATTGTTTTAAAAGAAAATGTATAATCAGATTCAAGGTTATTACCTTGAGTATCTTTTATATCTTTTTTAATAGTTACTTTATATGTTGTACCCTTTTTTAAATCACTACTTGGTTTAAAGATAATTGAAAATTCATTTTCATTATATTCAAGATTACCAGAAAGAGTAGTTGTTCCTTCTTGAACTATTACATTTTTATTAGTTACTGTTGTTCTATCAATATTTCTATCAAATTGAATTGTAACTAAAGTATTTATTGGTACATCTGATTGGCTGTTAGAAGGAACTGTTTTTATAACTTTTGGTTTTGTTGTTACATCTTTCAATGAATATAAACCAATTATTGGGTCACCAAAAATATTTAAACAATATATGTTGTGAGCAAAAGTTTTTCTTCCATCACTATATTTTGTATAAAACATTTCATAATACCATTCAATTGCTTTATTCACAGATTCTCCAAGACTAAATCCATCAGATAGATTTTTAAGAACAATTGAATTTAAAGAATACATTGAAGGGTTTTCTTCTAATTTAGAATACATAAGATTTGGGTAAAACCAACTTATTCTTGAAAAACCAACAAAAGCAGCACCACCAAATCTTAAAACATTTTTTGCTAATGAATCCTTTTCGGGATAAAGGTTGAGACAAGATGAAGAGATAAAAATAGATGGTTCTGAGTTTATAAATTTAACTACAGAAGAATTTGTAACAAAATCATCCCACTTTATCTCTTCTTGAGTTGCATAACCATTTCTATCAAAATCACCTGCCCATATTTTTCTTACAGTTGCATCCCAATTTCCATGACCAATCCAAAAAACAACTCCTGGTTTAAAATTATTTTTATATTTAACAAGATTATCCGAAGTTATAAGATCATCAGTTGAGCTTTTAACAACTGTTGGTAAAATTCCTTCAAGCTCGTTTAAACTCTTTCTATAAAAACCTTTATTTTTTAAAAATAGATTATATACTTGATCATTTATATATCCACCATCTGTATTCTCACTCCATCTATTGTCTTCTCCTTTAAAATTAAAAAATGCACCAAGAAATAGAACTTTCTTTCTATACTCTTCATAACTTTTATCTAAATAGAGTCTTGTTTTAAGAATCACATTTTTTATCTCTATTTCAGTATCAAATGGAATCCTTCCAACATTTATTTCAGGATAAAAATCAATTTTATCAATATCTGGCTCTCCATATTTTCCATTTTTATTTGAATCCCAATCGCCTGTTAAATCAGCATAATAAAAATCTGATGGAATTATTCTATTTTCGTCATCACCTTCTTCATTTGTATAAAGGTATCTCATAGGAATTGAGTTTGGCGATCCTACGAGAAGAAGATATTTAAAACCAGAGTTTTTATATTCATCTTTAAGAAAATTTCTAATATTTTCTGGAACATCCTTCCCTGTTTTTGGAATTGAAGATAGATTAACTATTTTAACTTTAAAACCTTTTGTCTCAAGAAAAATTTTATGATCTTCAATCAATTTTCTTGCACTATCAATTGTAATAATTAAATAGTCATATTTTTCTTGATCTATTTTATTTGAATACATTGAATAAATTGAACTATAATTGATAAACATATCTGGCTCATCAATAGGATATATAAATTCACTTTCTTCTTCTATTGAATAGTATATTTTTAGTTTAAAACTCTTTACATAAGTTAATTCTCCTTTAATATACAAAAATGGATAAACAGAAAATGAAAGAAATCTAAAACCTTTTAGATTATTTTCACTGATCAAAGAGATAGGTTTATCAATAATTAAATCATCAATTTTGAAATTTTCATTTGAAAAATTTGAGCTAGCTTTTTGTGGAGAATCTCCTATTGGTAAATTAAAAACTCCTTCAATTTTTTTTAGTTCAACATTTTCTATTTCAAATGAAGAGAGTTTTGAATTTGGAGGAAGTAAAACATTTATGTTTTTTCTTGGGAGCATTCTTTCAAAGATTGTGTTGTTATTATTAAATCCCTCAACATATGGAATTACCTCACCATTTTCATTAAAACTTAATTTATAATCTGGATTTGTAAAATTAATTTCAATATAATCACTCTTTGCAAAAATATTTATTGGAAAAAGAGTCAAAAAGATGAAAAGAAATAAAAAAAGTTTTTTCATAAATTCCTCCTTAATATTCTTAATAATTTTATCAAAAGAATTAAATTTTCAAAATTTTTATAAATTTTTTAATTTCCTCAATAGGTTCTTTTATATTTCTAATTATAATTTCTGATGGAGTGAATTTAATTCTATCAGAAAAAATTTTTTCAAGTGTGATAATTTTTATCTGATCCAAAGGTGTTTCTTTAGATAATCTTATGATTAAATTATCAAAATTTCTTGATACACTTTTTATTTTCAATTCTTTCATCATAATTTTAATCTTTGAGAGTTCAATCAAATTCTTAATATTTTCTGGATAATAACCAAATCTATCAATAATCTCATCTTCTATTTCTTTAATCTCTTCAAAAGATTTTGCTTCAAAAAATTTTCTATAATAATATAATCTTTCATCTTCATAAGGAATATAATCTTCAGGTATGGTTGTGTTTATGTCTACATCAAGATCAACATATATTTTTTTATCATACTTTACCCCTTTTAATTTTGATATCTCCTCTTCTAATAATTCCATATATAGATCAAATCCAATTGAGTTAATAAATCCACTCTGTTCTTTACCTAATAAATTACCTGCACCTCTTATTTCAAGATCTTTTAACGCTACTTGAAATCCTGCTCCAAGATATGTTAAATCTTGAAGAACTTTTAATCTCTTTTTACCATTTTCACTTATTTTATTTGGATCGTAAAAAAGATATGCAGTAGCCTTTTTATCTCTTCTTCCAACTCTACCCCTTAATTGATATAGCTGAGAAAGGCCAAAATTTTGTGAATCAACAACTATAATTGTATTAACATTTTCATTATCCAAACCTGCCTCAATTATTGTAGTTGAAAGAAGTAAATCGTACTCTTTATTTAAAAAACCTATCATACCTTCTTCAATCTCTTTTGAATCACATTGACCATGCAATACAAGAATTTTTAAATTTGGAACTAATGATTGAATAAAAAATTTCTCCTCTTCAATAGTAATTATTCTATTATGTACATAATAAACTTGTCCGCCTCTTTTTAGTTCATTAACTATTGCTTCTTTAATAAGTTGAGGATTAAAAGGTGAGACAAAAGTTTCTATTGGGTATCTACCAATTGGTGGCGTTCTTATTATTGAAAATTTTCTAATTCCTGATAGTGACATTTCAAGTGTTCTTGGTATTGGAGTTGCAGTGAGATATAAAACATCTATATCTTCTTTTATTTTTTTAATCTTCTCTTTCTGTTCAACTCCAAAAAGATGTTCTTCATCAATAATAAGTAATCCTAAATCAAAAAATGAGATATCTTCGCTTAAAGCTCTATGAGTTGCAATTAAAAAATCAACTTTTCCATTTTTTATATCATCAACTATTTTTTTCTCTTCACTTTCTTTTATTAATCTTGATAACATTTCAACTCTTATTGGAAAATTTTTAAATCTCTCACTTATAACTCTGAAATGTTGTAAAGCAAGAAGTGTTGTTGGAGTTAAAAGTAATACCTGTTTCCCATTTAATATAACTCTTAGTGCTCCTCTTAAAGCAACTTCTGTTTTTCCAAAACCAACATCTCCACAAATAATTCTCTCAGTTAAATATTCACTTGATAAATCATTTCTAATATCTTCGACTGCTTTTATTTGATCCTCTGTTAGTTCATAGTCAAAAGATAAATCAAATTCTTCCTCAATTTCTTGGAATTCTTTATATGGCTCTTTTCTTATAATTTCTCTTTTTGCATATAATTTTAATAATTCATTTGCAACTTTTTTTATATCTTCTACACTTTTTTCTTTTGTTCTTTTCCATTCATTTCCACCTAATCTTGAAAGAGTTACATTTTCAGAATCACCAATATATTTTTTTATCCTATCAATCTTTTCAACTGGAACATAAAGTTTTTCATCATTTAAATATTCAATTAATAAATAATCTTTTTTTACACCAGCTTTTTCAAGATTTACTAATTTTTTAAATCTTCCAATTCCAAAATCTATGTGTACTACATAATCACCCTCTTTTAGCTCCTCATATCTTTTTATCTCACTTAAAAAAGATGGGTATATATATTTGGAAGTTATAAATGATGGTTTTCTTTTCTTTCCTATTACTGCAATATTTTTTTCTATACTTAGAAAGTTTTCTTTTATCAAACAATTAATAGAATCCTTTGAATAGTCCTCTCCAATATAAAAAATATGAAAGTTTTTTTTATTCAAATCATTGTATAACTCCATTGTTTTATTTTGAGAAAAGAATGTTGGTAATGTTACAAAATCAAAATTCAAATTTGATAATTTTGAATTAGAGATATATATATGATTTATATTTTCAAATCTCTCATTATAAGAGATAAATTTACCTTTATTTTTTAAAATATTATAGATATTCTCTTTTTCAATAAAATTTATAATTTCTACTTTATCTATAATTTTTATCGATTTTTGGGTGAATGGATCGAATTCTCTTATATCTTCTATTAAATTTCCATCAAAAATTATTCTTACAGGGTTTATCTTATCAATTAGAAATATATCAACAATACCTCCCCTTATTGCATATTCTCCTTGAGATTTAACAAAATTAACTCTTTCATAATCTTTTAAATAGTTTTTAATTATTTGATTAAAATTGAACTCTTTATTTTTTGATAGAACAATTTTCTTATTCTCTATAAAACTATTTTCAAACAAACTTTTATAGGTTAAAAAAGCAATAAATTCTTTTTTACTATTTATCTTTTTTAGAGAGTTAATAAAATTTATTGTCTTAACAGGATTATTCTTATCAATCTCAGATATAAAAATTTCATTTTTATTCTCATCAAAAGAGAGGCATTCTTCATATATTTCATATAACTCTTTTTCATCGCTTAATATAAAAAATAGATTTGGTGAAATTGAGTTAAGTTTGATTAACAAAAAAGGGAGGGAACCTCTTGTTATACCACCAATTTCATCTGGTATATCTTTTAAATCATAAAATAAAAGATCAATAAATTCCCTTTTTATTTGATTTTGATACTGCTCTTTGTTCACCATAAAAAATAAAAGATTTTAATATATCTTCAGCAAGATTAAATGATTTTTTATAAATTTTTCTATCATGAAATGGCACGGGGCTTAAAACATAATTTATTGGATCAATATCACTTGGAGGTCTTCCAATTCCTATCCTCAATCTAAAAAATTGATTACTATTTAAATTATTTATAATTGATTTTACACCATTATGGCCTCCATCTCCTCTATTAAAAATAAATTGAACACCTCCAACTGGAAGATCGAGGTCATCATGAACTATTACATAATTTTTCAAATCAATTTTCAAATTTTTATATAATTCGTTCACTGCTTCACCAGAAATGTTCATATAGGTTAAAGGTTTAACTAACAAAACATTCTTTTTTTTATCTTCAAAAAAAATTTCACCTTCACCAATCTCATTTCTCCATTTTATTTCATCAATTTTAATTTTCCATTTTTTTGATAGAAAATTTATAAAATCAAAAGCTATGTTATGTCTTGTTCCTAAAAATTCAAATTCTGGATTTCCTAATCCGATTATTACATTACACAAATTATTTCTTTTCTTCTTTTTTCTCTTTTGTCTCTTGTGTAGTTGCTTGTGTTTCAGCTCCTTCTTGGGTTACCTCTTCAGCTTCTACTGGAACCTCTTCAACTTTAACCTCTTCTTTTGTTGGTGTTGATACAGTTACAACTGTCTCATTAGGATTCTGTAATATCTTTACATTTGAAGTTATTTCTAAGTCAGATATATGAATTGAATCACCAATTTTCAACTCACTTATATTCACTTCAATAAAAGATGGTAAATCTAATGGTTTTGCTTCTAATTCAATTTCATAAAGTGTTCTGAATAGAACTCCACCTTCTTTAGCACCAATAGGTTCACCAATAAAATGGATTGGAACTTTTGAAGTGATTGATTTATCAAGAGAAACTGAATAAAAATCAATATGCGTTACTTCATCTGTTACAGGATTAAATTGTTCATCTTGTAGAACAGCTATATATTTTTTCCTACTTTTTTCTATCTCAAGTTCAATAAGAAAATCCTCTTCACTTTCAAGTCTTATCAAATCAATAATATCTTTTAAAGGAACAGAAATTAGAATGTTATCTTTTATAGCTTCTCCATATATAACTCCAGGTACTAAATCATTTTCTCTTAACTTTCTTAAATCACTTTTTTTCATTGTATCTCTCTTCATCACCTTTAAAGAAACTCTTTTCATCTATATTCCTCCTTTTAATGAATTCTCTATAACCTATATAAGTTTAATTTATTTTTTTGAATTGTCAAAATAAATTACCTACCAAAAAAAGGTTCGTTAAGATTTCCATTATTTGAATAACCTCTACTTTCCCAATATCCTTTAAAGTTCATATTGTTAGATAATTCAATTTTGTTAATCCATTTTATCCATTTATGTGCCCACTTAAATTCTCCAATAAGTTGAAATGGAAAACCTCTTTCATTTGGTAAAATTACTCCATTCATTTTATATGATAGAAAAAGATCATTATCAAATACAAAATCTTTTGATAAAGAAGTTGTATAACCATCAATTCCATAAAATATTATTGATGGATAATCTAATTTCACCTTTGAATCAATTAATATATCTTTCATAAGAATTCCTTCCCATAATATATCAACACTCCAACCATCGACACAATAAAGAGTTATGACTTTTTTTATAGAATCAAAATTATTTATCAAATCATCATATTTATACTCTTTTTTTATACCACCTTCTTCACTAACTATAAGTTTATAATTTTCTATATTAACAACTTGAGGTCCTTTAATAGAATTTTCAATAAAATCATCTATCGAATTAAGTAATTTACCTTCAAATTCTCTAATCTCACCTTCCATTATTACCTCCGAAAAATAGTATAATAAAAATATTACTATTTTATGAAACTTTTTTCAACATCAGTGGTTTATTATTATAAAAACTTAAGGAGGTATTATGAGTAAATTTACAATAAGAAAGATTTATCTTTATCTCTTTTCTCTTGTTGGATTGGCACTTATTATTATAGGTTCTATTGGATTGATTAATCTTGGCTTACAGTTAACATTTTTTAGAGATGCACTTGAATATAGATATGGATATGTGCAACCACCATATCCATATTTTTTAGAAAGTATAAAATTTGATGAAGATATAAATAGAATTGAGTTAACGGATGAGCAGAAAAAATCTTTAGAACAATGGAAAACTGATTATGAAAATTATAAACAAAGAGTAGAAAAAATGGGTTATACTCCATATGTTGCTGATACATTAACAAGAAATATTGCTTTGTTAATTGTAGGTGTACCAATTTATATTTATCATTGGGGGCTTGTTAAAAAAGAGCATAATAGAGAAGAAAACACAGATTAAGTTATTTAATAATTTTAATAATTTTTAAAAAAATTAAAAAAGATCGCTTGATAATAAACCTAATCTTATTTCAGTAGATTTTAAGATATATTCAATTAAAGTTTTGTAATCAATGTTATCGATTCTTGCAATTTCAGCTAAAAAACCATCGAAATGCCATCCTGGGTTTGGATTAACCTCAAGAAGTTTTGGATATCCTTCAGAATTTAATCTAAAATCAAATCTTGAATAATCTCTACAATCTAATCTTTCAAAAAGTTTTATACTCCATTCAAGTAAATCTCTTTCCATTTCTTCTGGTATATTAGCTTTTATAAACTTAATTTTCCCATAAGGGGAATCAGGAAGCCATTTTGCTTCATATCCACAAATTTTTGGTAAATCATCTGGCACAGAGGAATAATCTAATTCTGCTATAGGCAAAAGTTTATATGGATATTTTGGCGGATTACCAATAACTCCAATGCTTAACTCTTTTCCAGTTAGGAATTCCTCTATTAAAATAGGTTTATCATAGCCAAAGAGATCTCTTAAGTTTCTAATTGCATTAATTAAATTTTCAAGATAATAGGAAACATTTTTTTGTGTTATACCAAAGCTTGAATCCCCAAAATTTGGTTTAACTATAACTGGAAATGGAAACGAAAGTTCAAATATGTTTTCACCTGGTTTTATTAAAAAAGCATCAGGAACTGGAATGCCCATCTCTCTTGCTATTCCCCTTACCAAAGATTTATCATATGAATGAGCAAGAGATTGAGGTGATGCACCTGTATAATTAATTCCAAGCATCTCAAGAAGAGCAGGTATATGCAGTTCTTTAGTTGGATCATTATAATAACCTTCATCACAAAAATTTAAAACATAATCTACTTTATTCTTTAATTTTTCAATCTCTTTTATCAAGTTGTCATGATTATTTATATAAATAAAATTATAACCTTTTATATCTTTTAAACTCTCCTTAAGTTTATCTATTGCTCTAAAATCATCCTCATCAAAAATATTATTTGGTTTTAATGGATCTCTTTTAGTAGGGTCTCCGAGTATAACTACAACATTTCGCTGTTCTTTTTTAACTCTTACTCTTCTTTCTTCAAGTTCTTTTTCCGCAAAACCCGTAAAAAGTATATGTTTTTCTCCAATTTGAAAGTTTGTTATTTTGCTCTTTATGTCTATCGAGTAATCAATTATTTCTATATTTTTAAAACCTGCCTCCTTAAGTAAATTCAACATTAACTCTTTTGAATAAAGTCTAATAGAAAAAAAACTATCACTCAAAACTCCTTTTTCAATATGACTTAAAATCTCTCTAATTATTAAACTTTCTCCATCTAAAGATAAATTTGTTTCTCTTAAAATAAAATGTTTTTTATCAAGCCATTGCCAATAATAAGGTATAATATTTTTCTTTTCATATTCACTATCAATGATATCAATTAGAATTTTAGCTTTAGGAATTAATATTCTGAAAGTTTCTTTTAAAACATTTAAAGCATCAAAAGAAGTATCAAAAAATCCAAAAACATTACCAACAAGAAGAACAAGATCAAAACTACTGTTGGGATAAGATAGTTTTCTTGGTGTTCCCTCTCTATATTTTACTTTTATACCTTCTTTTTCAGCATTGGTTTTTGCTTTTTGGACAAGTATACTTGACCTATCAAGACCTTCAACATTTTCAAAACCTCTTCTTGCAAGTTCTAATGAATATTCACCATGACTTGATATAAGATCAAGGATTCTTGCATCATAGTTTGGTTTTAAAACTTCAAGAAATTTATCTATTTCTTTTTTTATAATATCTTTGATTTCCTGTTTTTCAACTTCACTACTAATTAGAAATGGAGAAATTTTTATTTGACTTGAATGACTTTTAATATATTCTTCAAGATTTGAAATTTGGCCTAACTGTTTTTTAGGTTTCAATCCATTCTGCTTACTTCGTGGCTTATCTTCATCTTTATAATTTCCATTCATAAAATTAAAAAACCTCCAATAAAATTAATTCTCAATTAATATATAAAATTCTACTAATTTGTCAAGTATATGTATTTAGGTCTCTGAAAAAGTTATCAAAACCCTCATTCCTGTGTAAGCAGGAATCTATTTTACAAATGAAAATAGTGCGTTTCAGTTTTCTCCACTTTTTTGGTAAGAGAGGGACAAAGTAGAAGATTTTAAACAATCTTATGTTATTGTGATATTTAAAAATAAATCATATATATTCATCTATGGCGACAGGGTCTAAATTAACAGCAGAAACTTTTATAGTAGCAGCAATAAAAATGTAAATCATATTAATACCAATAGGTTATAACATATATAGCAATTTCTCTAACATAAATAAAATTTTCTTATTTATAATTATATTAATATAAAATTCTCCAGTTATTGAATTCACAAAAATTTTTAATATATTTATATATTTTTTATTTATGTTGTTATTAATTCTTTGTTCAATTTATTGAAAATAGGTATAAGAAAGATGTTAAAAATTATTAAAACTATAAAACCTACAAATCCTGTTATTCCTTTAGTTAAATCATTACCTCCAATAAGTAATATCAAATGAAGTCCTCCAAAGGCGTTTAGAACTCCATGAAAAATTGAGGGAGTTATTATTGATTTTGATTTCAAAGTAATATAATTCATAATTGGTGTTAATAAAATACAAAATATTGTCATCATAAAAATACCTAAAAATCTATGATCAGGATAATTTAACCCTAATAGAATCATTGGAGCATGCCATATTCCCCAAACAAAACCAATTATTAATGATGATTTATAAAATCCGAGGTGTATTAAATTTTTAAGAAGGTAACCTCTCCAGCCAAATTCTTCTCCTAAAGCAACTAAAGCATTAATAGTTGAACCTATTATTATCCCTTGAAGAATTGATAATAAAAGATAATTTGGTTTAAAATAGTTTAAATTTAAAGTTATATCTTTAAAAATTAAGCTTGAAAATAGCGATAAGAAAATTAATATTATTGGAATAACAATTGCTATTAATATGTATATATTAAATTTAAAATATGTACCAAACTCTTTTAAACTTTTATGAAATATATATTTTTCAACTATCAAAACAATGAAAAGTGGAATATACATATAAATTATAGGAAATATAGCAAAAAAGTTTTGGGGTAAAACTATTCTACTCTTTAAAAAAATTACGGAAAATCCAAATAGATAACTTATTATTAACACAAGTATTATAAAAGTAATTGATTTCTTTATCTCCTCTCTCATTTTATTGTCTTAGATTAGGTGAATCATAGAATTCGCTACTTATCTTCATTTCGCCATTTATATCTTCAAAAACTATTCTTACCGTGACATCGATAGATTCATCTGTAAATTTAGCTTTATAAGTAACAATAAATAATATAGTTTTTATCTTTTGTGGCTGAGTCAAATTTCTTAGAATTCTCAATATATTTACCAATTTTCCCTTCAATTAAATCTATACTTTCCAAAAATTTTTCTTCAGATACTACCTCTTTCATTTCATCACTAAAATCTTTTGAATATTTTTCATAATTTTTCTCGTTTCTACCAATAAGTAAATTTTCAGTCATTGGATCTGCATATTCTCTAACCTCATTAACGTCTATCTTAGAACAGGACAAATTTAAAATAATAAGTAAAGAGATTAAAAAAATAATTATTTTAATTTTCATTGTTAACCTCCTCATTTTCATTATACTCTCTTATATAATTTTTTTCGAATTCATTTCTAAATTGATAATATTTTTTTTCTTTTATTGAATTTTTTAAATTTTCAATAAATCTATACATAAATCTCAAGTTATGAATTGTAGCGAGTCTCGGAGCAAGAATCTCTTTTGCTTTAAAAAGATGATGAAGATATGCTCTGCTAAAATTTTTACAGGTATAACAATCACAATCTTCTTCAATAGGTCTTTCATCATTTTTATATTCACTTTTTGTTATTCTTAATTTTCCAAATTTTGTAAGAAGAGATCTATTTCTTGCAATTCTTGTTGGATAAACACAATCAAACATATCTACGCCACTTTCAACTGCATCCATAATACTTATTGGATCTCCAAGACCCATAAAATATCTTGGTTTATTATCTGGCATTTTTTTTACAAAATTTTTAAGAAATTCTTTTGTTTTTTCCCATGGTTCTCCAATCGAAAGACCACCAATTCCATATCCAGGAAAATTTTCTTTTTCAAGCTCCTCAACTACTTTCATTCTCAAATATAAATTCAATCCACCCTGTATTACTGCAAATAGATAACCCTTTTCTTCTTCTTTAACATATTTTCCTCTTTTTGCCCAATCTATACTCAAATTGGTAAATTTAATTAATTCATCTTCATCAATTCCATAAGGTGGACATATATCGAGTGTCATCATAATATCAACCCCAAGAATCTCTTGAAATTTAACAACAAATTCGGGTGTAAAAAAATGTTCGCTTCCATCTATAAATGATTTGAATAAAACACCTTCATTTTTAATTTCTCTAATATCAGATAGAGATAAAACTTGAAAACCACCAGAATCAGATAAAAGAAGTCCTTTCCATTTCATAAAATTTTTTATGCCATTAAATGATTTTATAACCTCTTCCCCTGGTTGGAGATAAAGATGATATGTATTGACAAGAATCAACCTGTAACCTAAATCCCAAACTTCATCAGAAGATAAGGTTTTGACAGTTGCTTGAGTTCCAACTGGCATAAAAATAGGTGTCTCAATTTCAATATCATTTATTTTTAACTTTGAAATTCTTATATCATCTAATTTTTCTTTTACTTCGAAATTCATTTCTCTAAATATGTTTCTGCTTCTTCTTCAAGAATGAGTTCATCAGTTTCATCATCATATGTAAAAAGTTCAGCATATCTTCCCCAATCTATCAAAATATCAAGTTGTTTTTCAGCTTCACTCCTTGTTAATCTTCTTTCAAGAATATCAAGGAAAAAATCTTCTGATATTCTTTTATTGGCTTTTGATTTTAATACTCTTACTATCTGCTTAATTAAAAAAACATTTTCTAAAACTTTCTCTCTAAAGATCTCCTTCTTTTTTAAAACATCTGCTTCAACAAATTTTTCTCCATCTTCTGTCAGCTCAACATCACCCTGTTTATAATTCGTAAAACCTATAAGTTCTGAAGCTTCAACAACTGGCAAAAGGTCTTCTAAATTTATATATAATTCTGTACCAATTTTAAATAAATCAGTTTTACCTCCAAGATCAGAAATTAGCTCAACAAAACCTGTAATTGCACCAACTCTTGCATATGGAACAACTAAAATCTCTTTAGAAGCTTTCAAAATCTCTTTTTCTCTCTCTATTTCTCCACCAGTTAATGTTGTATAAATTCTATCAATTAAAGATAAAAATTTTGGTGAATTTTTATCTCTCCAATGTGGAATCTTTATATCGATCTCTTCTATTATTTTTCCTGGATCTTTACTTATTATAATAACTCTATCTGACATATATACAGCTTCCTCTATGTTGTGTGTTATCAAAACAATAGCTTTTGTAGGTATTTTATTCCCAATCCATAACTCTAAAAGGTCGTTCTTCAAATTTTCTGATGTTAATATATCAAGAGATGAAAATGGTTCATCCATAATCAATATATCAGGCTCAACAACAAGTGCTCTTGCAAAACCTACTCTTTGTTTCATTCCACCCGATAACTCTTTTGGGTATGCTTTTTCAAAACCATCTAAACCAACAATATCAATTACTTTTAAGGCTCTTTCCTTTTTTTCCTCCATTGGTATATCCTTAGAAATTAATCCTAATAAAACATTTTCTTCAACAGTAAGCCATGGAAAAAGACCAAAATTTTGAAAAACAATTGAGACACCTGGATTAACATCTGTTATTACTTTATTTCTATATAAAACAACTCCTTCGTCTGGTTTAATAAGGCCTGCAATTATTCTAATCAAAGTTGATTTTCCTGAACCAGAAGGTCCTAAAATTGATACAATTTCTCCTTCATTAATATTAAAATTTATATCTTTTAATACATAAATTTCCTTTTTTCCAGGAAATTGAAATTTTTTACTAATATTTTTTACTTCAAGTAGGCTCATAACATCACTCCAAATGATATTTCTCTTCTGAGAGGTTGTACATTTTCCTCCAAAAGAGTCTATTAAATAATACAACAATAATAGCCATAAATAAAGTACTCGATGCAAGCAATGATGTATTTCCACTTTCAGTTGCACTGCTTATTAATGCACCAAGTCCTGTAATTTGATATACTTTTCCTCCAAAATTAACATATTCAGATACAATACTTGAGTTCCAAGCGCCACCCCAAGCTGTAATACCTCCAGTTATAAGTGATGGAAAAATAGCAGGTATTGCTAAAATAGACCACCATTTTTTACCTTTAACATCAAAAATTTTACTCACCTCTATTAAATCTTTTGGAATCTGATTTGCTCCACCAATTACATTGAAAAGTAGATACCATTGAGTACCTAAGGCCATCAAAATTATCGAACTGATATTCAAGCCACCTTTAAAATTTAAAAAGAACAACAAAATAATTGGGAAAATAGCAGTTGCAGGAATGGATGCTAATATTTGAACAATTGGTTGTGCATACTTAGATACTTTTGGATTTATACCAATTTTAACTCCAACAGGTATTGTCCACATATACCCTATTGCAACAGCAAGTATAACTCTTATAAAAGTATAAAATCCACTCTTAACAATTAGTATCCAATCTTCAAATGAAACTGAACTTATTAGTTTTATTAAACCCTCAAAACCTCTTAATATTAATAGAAATAGTAATCCAAAAATTACATAAGAAGCTATCTTCTTAATCACTTCAATAGTAAAGTTCTCATTTGAATTTTTTCTTTTTGAGAAGATTTTTATCATCATTTTATCAAAAGGAGAAACAAATGTTTTTGAAATGAAATTTATGATATTTGATTTTTGATACCAATCAAGAACCACAGATTTAATCTCTTCTTCGCCTTTTTCTTCTAATTTAAACTTAGTTGACCAAGCTATCAATGGTCTCCAAATTAATTGATCTATCAAGATAATTATTAAAATTAAGGTTCCTAATCCAAGAAACATTAAACTTAATTTTCCTTCTTCAGATGCTTTTGCAAGAAACGAACCCAATCCAGGAAGTGTATAATTTTGATTTATAATAGAAAAATTTTCACAAGCCATTAAGAAAAACCATCCACCAGCAACTGACATCATACTATTCCATATTAAACTGATAGAAGCATGTGGAAGATCAAGTATTGTAAATCTTTGCCAGAAATTTAGTTTATTTATTTTTGCACATTCATCTAATTCTCTTGGTATGGTTTTTAATGAGTTATAAAAACTGAAAATAAGATTCCAAACCTGACCCGTAAAAATAAGAATAATTGAAGCAAGTTCAAGTCCAACTCGTGAACCATTAAAAACAGAAAACATAAAAAAGAAAACTGGAGGTAAAAATGATAAAACAGGAATTGATTGAAGAACATCAAGAAGAGGTACCAAAATGATCTCTAATGTTTTATTTTTATATGCAAGATAACCATAAACAATAGCAAATATAAATGATAGAATAAATGCTATAAAAACTCTTAAAATAGAATAGAAAGAATAAAGTGGTAAATATTTTGCTGAAAGTATTATTCCCTTTTGTTGTACTGCAACTTGAGAATAATTTTTACTTCCAATAAATACAAAATAGAAAATAGAAAAAATTAAAACTATTGATAAAATATCTATCGGATTAAATGTTTTTCTATTCACCTAACTATAATACACCTAAATATGCATTTTTGTAAATAGATAATATTTCATCATAATTTGGTGCTCTTGGTGAAATTTTTTTTAATCTCTCATTTTTGTCAACTTCATCAGCAAAAATTTCTAATTCATTCTCTTCAACACCTAAATCCTTTAAACTTAATGGAACATTCATCATCTTGTTGAAGTTTACCAATAATTCAATCAATTTTTCTGCATCTTTATATTTATCTCCTGTTGATAAATCTAAAACTTCAATAACTTTAGCCATCTTTTCATATACATTTGGTAGTTCAAATTTAAAAACATATGGCATAAGAAGCGCATTAGAATAACCATGAGGAAATTCATATCTTAATGTAAGAGGGTATCCCATAGCATGAACAATCCCTGTTCCACTATGAGATATTTGAATTCCAGCATACATTGAAGCGAGGTGCATCATCTCTCTTGCCTCTAAATCCTCACTACTTGAAAAACTTCTCGGTAAATATTTGTATATTATTTTTATTGATTCATAACCAAAAATATCAGAAAATGGAGTTGAGCCAATTGAAAACAAACCTTCAAGTGCATGAGATAAAGCATCTAATCCTGTATCTCTAACAATTTTTTCATTCATTGTTAAAGTGAGTAATGGATCAAGAATTGCAAAATCTGGAATTATTAATTCTGATGTAATTGCAAGTTTTTTATTTTCATAAGTGATAACTGCAAATTTTGTTACTTCAGAACCAGTTCCTGAAGTAGTTGGAATTGCAACAAGAGTTGGAATTTTGTTTTTTAAAACTTTTTCTCCAGTTAAAAAGGGAACTATTTCTCTGTTAACAGCATATACACCAATTGCTTTTGCAGCATCAATACTACTCCCACCTCCAATTGCAATTATTGATGTACAATCATTTTCAATATACTTTTCTCCACCTTCAATAACAATTTTAGTATCTGGATTTGGAATAACTTTATCAAAAAGAACAAAATTAACATCAACTTCTTTTAGATAATTTATTAAATTGGATAAAGAGCCACTAACTTTGGTTGATTTTTGTCCTGTTACTATCAATGCTCTCTTACCTAAAAAATTTTTTATCTCTTTAATCTTTGAAAGATCTCCTTTTCCAAAAAAAACTTTAGTTGGTAAAAAAATTTGGAACTCCATAAAACACCTCCAGATAATTAAACTCATTAAAATTTTATCAAATATAGTATAATTAAAAAAGTAATTTTTACTAAGGAGGAATTAATGAATCCCCTAAATGAAAGAATAGATAAATTTTTAGAAAGATTGAATGATGCAAAAAAAAGAAATTTATATTTCTATCAAGCGCCTATTGAAAAAATTTATGATGCTCATGTTATTGTTGAAGGCAAAGATATGATTATGTTTGGTTCTTATTCTTATCTTGGACTTTTAAATCATCCAAAAATAAATGAAGCAAGCAAAAAAGCAATTGATGAGTTCAGTACAGGTGCTCATGGAGTAAGACTTCTTGCAGGAACAACCAAACTTCATATCCAGCTTGAGGAGAGAATTGCAAAATTTAAGCAAAGAGAAGCAGGTGCAGTCTTTAGTAGTGGATATGTAACAAATTTAACAACAATTTCAACTCTATTGACCAAAGATGATTATGTTTTTTGCGATAAATACGACCATGCAAGTATTGTTGATGGTGCAATTCAATCAAGAGCAAACTTTATAAGATTTGATCATAATGATATGGAGCACCTTGAGGATCTTTTAAAAGAAATTCCTGATGACAGTGTAAAGCTAATAGTTGTTGATGCGGTTTATTCAATGGATGGAGATATAGCCCCACTTCCAGCACTTATCGAATTAAAGAAAAAATATAATGCTATTCTAATGATTGATGAAGCTCATTCACTCGGAGTGTTAGGTGAAAATGGAAAAGGAATTGAAGAATATTTTAACATTTATAATGAAGTTGATATTGATATGGGAACACTTTCAAAAACAATACCATCTGTTGGGGGATATATAGCAGGTGATAGAAATTTAATAGATTTTATAAAACATAATTCAAGAGCATATATTTTTTCTGCTGCCTTACCTCCACCACAAGTAATGGCTGCTATTGTATCTTTTGATATTATAGAAGAAGAAAAATGGAGAATAAAAAAATTGTGGGAAAATATAGATCACTACACTTCAGAGCTTAAAAAAATGGGTTATAATATAATGAACACTCGATCAGCAATTATACCTATCCTTTTAAAAGATGATGAACTTGCTCTTAAACTCACAAGGATTTTATGGGATGAGGGAATTTTAATATTTCCAATTCTAACTCCTGCAATACCTCCTGGAAGTTCAAGACTACGTTCTTGTATTATGGCATCACACTCCTCAGAAGATATTGATAAAGCCTTAAGAGCACTATATAAAGGTGGAAAAGATTTAGGTTTAATATAATCTTTAGAATTATGTCATTTTGGTGTCAGACACCATATTGATATAATAAATTTGAAAATTTTATAAATTTTATCTCTTTTTCCTTAATTATCGGTGCTCTAATTACTATTGAATCTCTATCTTTATCTATACTTTCTAATATTCCAAGATAGAGAAGGAATCTATCTTTATCCAAAAATCCAACAATCGAGTTTTGAAGTGGAGTATATTTTTTTAAATTATAACCAATTATATTATTTTCATTAAAATGAATTTTTATTCTTTTACTATTTAAAAAATATTCTCTAAATTTTTTATTTCTATACTCCATTCTCTCTAACCTTGTTCTTTCAATGCTATTTGATGAGGGTTTTATTTTTACTATTTTTTTGTTTCCATAAATAAAAGGTTTAATTAAATTGTCTATCTCGTTTTCATTTTCAAAAATAATGATATAATCAGGATCCAAAATTTCAATTTTATTATGTTTAAGAACCTCTGCAATTATACCATTAACCAAACCTGTTGTATCTATCAAGATATAATCTAAAAATTCTTTCTCCATCGCCTTTAAAAGTTTGAAACTGCCAACAACTAATTGTAAAAGATTGCCCTTAGGAGATACTCCACCAATAAAATACATCTTATCAGGCTCTATTTCAGATAAATTATTTAAATTTTTTTTAACTATTCCAAAGCTTATTGTGCCAGGAGGACCTATATTAGATTGTCCTATATCCAAATCTAAAACTCCAACTTTTTTTCCAATTTTGAAAATTTCATTAGCAAGATAAAGAATAAATGTTGATTTTCCCGAATCTGAACCCCCTATAACCATCAATTTTTTCCCATTTTTTATAAAATCATCTTTTGTTTTTATCCACTCTTTTTCAACTATTATATTCATTCAAATTAATATTCTCTTTTAATCCATTTTCCATATCCACCTTCAATTAGAAATCCCCTACTTTCATCAAAAACAACCTCACCTCTTAGAATTGTTTTAACAACTTTTCCAAAAATTTCAAAATTTTCAAAAGGTGTATATTTACCTTTACTATAAAATAGATTACCCTCCACCTTCCATTTTCTCTTCAAATCAACAAGAACAAGATCTGCATCTTTCCCAACCTCTATTCCACCTTTATTTTTACCTATATTCAAAATTTTTGCTGGATTTTCACTCATAACCTCAACAAATCTTTTTATTGAAATTCTTTTTTTTACTACTCCCTCAGAAAAAATAATTGGAAAAATAGTATCAATTCCAGATATTCCAGAGGCAATTTCAAATATATCATCTTTATCTTTTTCACTTTTCCATTCACCAGAAAAGTGGTCAGATGCAACACAATCAATAATTTTATTTTCTAAATATTTCCATAAAAGCTCTTTATTCTCATAACATCTAACAGGAGGTGAGGTTTTTACAAGTTTTGGATTACTTATTAAATCATCTTGTGTTAATAAAAGATGATTCGGAGTCACTTCACAACTAATTTTAACTCCCTGCTCTTTTCTCTCCTTAACTATCCTAACACCTTCACTTGTTGATAAATGTGCAATATGTAACCTTAAATTTGTATCTTTAATTAATCTTGATGTGTTCCAGATTGAAATTGGTTCTGCCAAATATGGTCTTGCTTTTATCCATGCTTCTCCACCTTTTAAATTTTTATCTTTTTTTACCTTTTCCATAAAATGGTCTATGATTGAAAAATCCTCTGCATGAATTGTAAAAAGAATGTCTCTGTTTTTTAAAAAGGAAAAAAGGTCATACATCTCACCATAAGTTAGATGTTCATAATAAGGAGCAGATGAATAACCATAAATTTTAAAACCAATCACTCCTTCATCATATAGTTCTAAAAGATCATTAAAATTAGATTCCCTTACCATATCTCCAGTGATACCACCATAAAGTGCATAATCACAAAAAGCCTTGTTTTTAATTGAATCTAATTTTATGAAAAGAGATTTTTTATTTTTTATTTGTGGAATTGATGTGCAGGGCATATCTACAATAGTTGTTATTCCTGAAGATATTGCTGCCTTACTTCCACTATCGAACTCCTCTCTATTTGTAAAACCAGGATCATTGAAATGAACATGCATATCTATTCCACCAGGTAAGATTATTAGACCCGTTGCATCAATTATCTCTTTACCTTCTGATTGAAATTTACCAATACCTATTATTGACTCTTTTTCAATCAAAATATCTAAATTTTCAAGTTTTCCATTATAAAAAACCATCCCTCCAGTTATTATTTTCATTATTATCCTCCAACATCAAAAATTGATATAACTTTAAAATTATCTGTGTCAACTAAACCTATATCTGTTATTTTAAGATGTGGAATAACAGGTAGTGCCATAAAAGAGAGGGTCATAAATGGATCCTCAAGTTCAACTCCGAGTTTGTTTGCTATAAAAAGCAATCTATTATATTCTTCATTAAGCTCTTTTGCGCTTTTGTCTGTCATCAAACCTCCATAAGGAAGTGATAATAAATGTACAATTTTACCATTCTTTGCAATTGATATTCCTCCGCCATAAGATTCAAGTATAGAAATCGAAAGCAAGATATCTTTGTCATTTGTCCCTATTGATATAATATTATGATGATCATGGGCAATTGAAGATGCTATTGCTCCCTCTTTTAATTTAAATCCTTTTATAAATCCTACTCCCACATTTCCGGTTGCCTTATGTCTTTCAACTACAACTATCTTTAAGATATCTCTTTTTGTGTCTGATACAACATATCCATCTTCAATTTTTGCTTTTAAAATATATCTTTCAGTTATTAAAGATTTTGAAGAAGCACCTATCACATTTATAGAATCATTCGAAGCTTTAATTTTAATCTTATCGTATGTTAAAGTTTTGATGTTAATAGTATTTTTTACTCCTCCCTCAGATTTTGTTTTTTCATAAGAGAACATTGGAACTCCCTCTTTTGCAACAAGATTTCCTTTATAAAAGGTAAGAAGAGGTTCGAAATTGTTTAAATCTGAGAAAACAACAATATTTGCATAATAATTTGGTGCAATAGCTCCAATTTTAGGTAAATTAAAATATCTTGAAGGATTTAATGTTGCAAGTCTTATTGATAAAACTGGATCAAGCCCCTTTTTTACAAGTTTTTTTAAAATTGAGTTGATATGACCCTCTTTAATCAAATCTTTTGGATGTCTATCGTCTGTGCATAATAAAATTTGAGGATAAGTGTTTGTATCAATCAATGGAAATAAAGCATCTAAATCTTTAGCAGCACTTCCTTCTCTTATCATTATCCACATTCCCTTTTTTAATTTTTCTCTTGCTTCTGGTAAATTTGTACATTCATGATCAGATTTGATACCACCTGTTATGTATGCGTTGAGATTATTACCAAGTAAAAATGGAGCATGTCCATCTATAATTTTATTTTCGAAATATTCCAATTTTTTTAAAACATCCGCATCACAATTTAATACACCAGGATAGTTCATCATCTCACCAAGCCCAATAACTCTATCATTTGATAAAAATGGATAGAGATGTTCTATATTTAATCTTGCACCTGAATTTTCATAAGGTGATGAAGGAACACAAGAAGGTAACATAAAAAATATATCCATAGGCAAATTTTCTGAGGCATTCAAAATATATTTTATACCTCTTATTCCTGATACATTTGCTATTTCATGAGGATCAGCAATAACACATAAAGTGCCTTGGGGTATAACAGCTTTTGCGAATTCACCTGGTGTTAAAAATGTACTTTCTATGTGTATATGACTATCTATTAAACCAGGTGAAGCATAATATCCTTTTAAATTGTAAATCTCTTTTGCTTTATTATATTTTCCAACTCCAACAATTTTATTTTCATAAATAATAATGTCTCCTTCTTCAATTGAATTATCAAAAACATTAACTATTTTTACATCTTTTAAAATAACATCTCCTTCTCTCTCTTCTTTTGCGACCTCGATTTTCTCTCTCAAACTCATCTATACCTCGAAAGTTATAATAGATAAAATTATTTTAAATACTGATCTTTTAGATATATGTACTCTTTTGCATTCTGTTTTATTCTGTTTATCTCTTCATTTGTCAATTTTCTCAAAAATCTTGCAGGTGTACCGAGTATCAATGAATTATCTTCAAAAACTTTTTCTTCTGTAACAACAGAACCTGCACCAACTATTGAATTATTTCCAATTTTTGCACCATTTAAAATGATTGAACCCATACCTATAAGAGTGTTATTACCTATTTCACATCCATGTATAATTGAATTGTGTCCTATTGTAACACCCTTTCCAATTTTTGTTGGATAGTTAGGTTCAGAATGAATAACTGAATTATCCTGAATATTTGTATCATCACCAATTGTTATTGAATCTACATCCCCCCTTATAACAGCACCAAACCAAACACCCACATTATCTCCAATAACAACATTTCCTATAATATAGGCAGTTTCACTTATCCAAGACTTCTTTCCAATTTTTGGTTTAAAATCTTTATAATCTCTTATCAAAATAACACCTCTTTTATAATAGATTATAATAAATTTATCTATAAATAAAAATAATAGAAGTTATAATCCAAAAAGTAATTGTTAATATAAGAGGGATATCAGAAGTTACAAGCTTTGTTGGTTCTCCTTCATTTGTTTTATAAATTAAATATAAATATCTTAAAATTCCATAAATAACAAATGGGATTGTATAAACAAGAGATTCTCCAAATTTTTCTTTTGTTTCGATTGATACTGTATACAAGGCATAAGACAGAATTGTTGAAGTTGATAAAACAACAATTATTTTATCAAGAAACTCTACGGAGTAAGAAGAAAGAACTTCTCGATGTCTATTTGCATTTTCTTTTAAAGATATAATTTCAAATCTTCTTTTTGAAAATCCCAAAAATAGTGATAGAAAAAGTGTGCAAAGAATTAGCCAACTTGAAATATTAATTCCTGTTGCTATAGAACCTGTTAAAATTCTCAATATAAAATTTAAAGCAATTACAAAAACATCTATGATAACTATTTTTTTAAAATAGATTGTATACAAAATGTTAATAAAAATATAAAAAATAAAAAGGAGTGTTAATTTGTAATTTAAAAAAAATGAAAAAATTAGAGAAATTGAAATAAAAGAAATTGAAATTATTAATGCAAAATTTTTTGAAAAAAGTCCTTTTGCTAAAGGTCTCTCTTTTTTTATTGGATGAAGTTTGTCATTTTCTAAATCTTTTATATCATTAAAAACATAAAGGCCACTTGTTAACAATGAAAATAAGATAAAAGATACAAAAGTTTGTAGAAAAAAAGATTTGTTAAAAAGGTTTTTAGAGAATAAAAGTGGAGCAAAAACAAATAGATTTTTTATCCAGTGTTTAACTCTAATTAAGTTAAAGAAATTTTTCATAAAACTTTAAATTTTTCTACTTCTGTTGTTCTTATAAAAAAAGATGAAGATCTTGATGGATATATAATTCCAAAGGGTCCGAAAATATTCTTTGGATTATACTCAATATCAACAATTTTTATATCACTTACATTTGCATCAGTTGTAAAATATGCTTGAGTTAGTTTTCCAAGTGGAGGGCCCAAAATTTCTCCTATCAAAAAAGCAAGTAAAAGTAAGAGAATATTTATAGTGTGAGTTAAAATCAAAAGAATTAAAAAAATAAGAAAGGTTAAAAAACTTGCAACTGCAATACTTGTTCCACATCTATTATGAATTGCGAGATTTTTTTCACCATTGATTAATCTTTCTCTTCCTTCTATGCTTGAAGAAAAAATTTCATCTGGTGATGCTGGTCCAAAAACATAGAAGCCATTTTCTCTTGCATATCCTGAGAAAATATTTTTTCTTCTTAATCTCTCTTCTAAAACATTTATCGTTGCATGCTCAAGAGCATGATTTTTTCTTAGTTTCCTGTTAACTGCAATTTCAATTATCTGAAGAGGAATTGTCAATAAATTTAGAAAACCGTGGATTAAATAACCAATAGGTAAAATAAAAATTAAAAACAGAATTGGTAAAAAGATTATTAGCAAAAAGAGAAATATCATTTTTTAAATTTTTTCGAAATTATCTCTTTTAAATCAGGTTTTCCAATTTCTTGTAATTCATAAAGAACTCTAACATTTTCTTTATTAATTTTTATAATCTTTCCAAGATTTATAGGCGTAGCTACTATCACAAGTTCAGCAGGGATTGAATTTATTACCTCTTCAAGTTCTTTAAGTTGATTTTCACCATAACCAAGAGCAGGTATAATTTGACCTAATTGTTGATATTTTTCAAATGCTTCTTTAATAGAACCTTTAATATATGGGTGAGGATCAACAATTTCTTTGGCACCATATTTCTTTGCTGCAACAAATCCTGCTCCATATGACATATTACCATGTGTTAATGTAGGTCCATCTTCAACAACAATTACTCTTTTTCCCTTAATCTTTTCATAATTATCTATAAAAATAGGAGAGGCTGCCTCAACAACAATAGCATCTGGATTTTTTTCATATATTGTACCTCTTATCTTTTGAATGTTTTCAAAAGAAGATGTATCAACTTTATTAATAACAATTACATCTGCAGAAAGGAAATTTACTTCTCCAGGATGATATGTAGTTTCATTACCAGCTCTTAATGGGTCGACAACAACAATTTGTAAATCAGATTTATAAAATGAAAAATCGTTATTTCCTCCATCCCATACAATAATATCTGCTTCTTTTTCTGCGTTTCTTAGTATATCTTCATAATCTACACCTGCATAAACTACTATTCCTCTATTTATATGTGGTTCATACTCTTCTCTCTCTTCTATAGTACAATTTGCTTTATCCATATCTTCTATTTTTTCAAATCTTTGAACTCTCTGTTTTTCTAAATCACCATATGGCATAGGATGTCTAATAACGACCGGTTTTAAACCCATTTCTTTCAAAATCTCCGTAACTCTCCTTGTTGTTTGACTTTTGCCACTGCCTGTTCTTATTGCACAAATTGAAATAACTGGCTTTATACTTTTGATTTGAGTATCTTTTGGACCAAGCAACATAAAATTTGCACCTCTTGAAAGTGAAATTGATGCTTTATGCATAACATATTCATGTGAAACATCAGAATAAGAAAAAACCACAAAATCTACATTGTATTTTTTTATCAAATCAGTTAGTTCAGATTCAGGAAAAATTGGAATTCCATCTGGATATAATTTTCCAGCAAGTGATGCTGGATATTTTCTTCCTTCAATATTTGGTATTTGAGTTGCTGTAAATGCAACAACATCATATTCTTCATTGTCTCTAAAAAAGGTATTGAAATTATGAAAATCTCTTCCTGCAGCCCCCATAATAATAACTTTCTTCTTCATCTATACCTCCTAATACAATAAAATCTACTTTAATATCCATATTAGTATCTAATATTTAAATTTTTTGTCAAGTTACTTGTTATTAGATTACTGAAAAACTTCCATTTTGCCATTCTTACCCCCGATTTCGCTGAGGAAACAGGAATCCAGCATTTCCATCTTATCATTCCCGTCATCACGAAAGTGGGAAAAACTGGAATCTAATTCCTCTATGTTGTCATTCCCGTGAAAACGGGAATCCAGAAATCCAATCTGTAATATAGAAATCCAATCTGTAATATAGATTACTACTTCCATAGGAATGATACTTTGGATAACTTTTCCAAAGACCTCTATATTTCCAAAAGTTATAACTATTTATATTACTCCTAAACTGGAAGAATAAGATTTATTGGTTCAAGAGATTAGGAATAAAAATTTATATCATATAATTTAATTTTTTAATGTTTACAAAAACAGACAACCTACTTTTGTAAACTATTATAGATTTCTACTTTCGGAAGAATGATATTCTGGATAACTTTTTTATGGATCTCGCTATTGCAATGTGATAAGTTAACTTATAATTAAATTAAAAAAATTATAAATTAAATCTCTACAATTATCATTAAATATTTTTGTAACAAAAAAGATTAAATAGAGTCATTTATTCAGGAGGTGAGTATGAAAGAATGGGCTTTGATTTTAGGATCGTCAAGTGGATTCGGAGCTGCAACAGCCATTGAATTGAGTAAAATTGGTTTTAATATAATTGGTGTACATTTTGATAGAAAAGAGAACTTATCAAAAGTTGAAGATATTTTTAATAAAATTAAAAATAACAATGTTGAAGTTTTATTTTTTAATCTGAATGCAGCAGATCAAAAAAATAGGGAGTATATTTTAGACGAAATAGAAAAAAAATTTAAAGAGGATAATGATGAAAATTCAATTTTTGTATTAATGCACTCATTAGCATTTGGAAGTTTAAGAAAGTTTATTGATGAGAATAGAGAAAATTCAATAACTCAAAAACAGATTGAAATGACAGTTGATGTTATGGCTAATCAACTTATCTATTGGACTCAAGATATATTTTATAGAAAATTATTTAAAAATGGTGGAAGAATATTTGCAATGGTAAGTTCTGGAGATGATAGAGTATTACCATATTATGGAGCTGTTTCTGGAGCAAAAGCAGCAATTGAAGCGTATATAAGACAACTTGCTTATGAACTTGCTCCATATAAAATAACTGTAAATGCAATAAAAGCTGGTGTCACTGATACACCTGCTTTAAGAAAAATCCCAGAGAATGAAAAATTAATAGACTTAGCTTTATTAAAAAATCCATCAAAGAGATTAACAACACCAGAAGATATAGGAAAAGCAATGGCTTGTTTATGTAATAAAAATTTATACTGGATGACAGGTAATGTTATAAGAGTTGATGGGGGAGAAGATATTGTAGCTTAAAATTTTCAAAGAGTTTAAAAGGGTGGCTCTTAAAAAAGCAATAAATTTGAACCACCCTTAAAAATTATGAAAATGATTTTATAACTAACGCTGTATTAACTCCTCCAAAACCAAATGAATTTGACAAAGCATATCTAATTTTATGTTCTCTGCCTACATTTGGTACATAATCAAGATCACATTCAGGATCTTTTTCTTCTTGATTTATTGTAGGATGAATAAACCCTTCATTTATCATTAAAATTGTTGCGATTACTTCAATAGCCCCAGCAGCTCCAAGAAGATGCCCAATCATCGATTTCGTCGAGGATATTGGTATTTTATATGCTCGATCACCAAAAACTGTTTTTATAGTTTCGGTTTCTATTTTATCGTTAAGTGGTGTCGATGTTCCATGTGGATTAATATAATCGATTTCATCTTTTGGAACATCACCTTTTTTCAAAGCAATTTCTAATGCTTTAGCTCTTGGACCTCCTGATGGTTCAGGTGCGGTTATGTGATAAGCATCAGATGTTTGAGCATAAGATATTATTTCTGCATATATTTTTGCATTTCTTTTTTTAGCGTGTTCAAGTTCCTCAAGAACTAAAACTCCTGCTCCTTCACCCATTATAAAGCCATCTCTTTTTTTATCAAAAGGTCTTGATGCTTTTTGAGGTTCATCATTTCTCGTTGAAAGAGCCTTTGATTGTGAAAAACTAACTATTCCTATTGGTGTTATAGATGCTTCGCTACCACCAGCAAAAATAATATCCGCATCATCTCTTTTTATTGCTTCATGTGCTTCACCAATAGCAGTTGCACCAGCAGAACATGCAGTTGTTGGACACGAGTTATAACCATTTATTTTTAATTTTATTGAGACCCATCCCGAAGCCATATTTGGTATCATCATTGCAGAAAGGTAAGGGGAAACAAGATTAGGGCTCTTATTAATCATTGTTCTTATACCCTCTTCTAAACTTATAATTCCTCCGATTCCTGAAGCAACAATAGCACCAACTCTATAGGGGTCTTCTTTATTTAAATCTAAAAGTGAGTCTTGATAACTTGATAAGGATGCTGCTATTGCAAATTGGGAAAATCTATCAATTCTTTTAAGCTCAATAACTTTTATCTCTTTATCAAAATTTTTTAAATCAAAATCTTTAACCTCTGCAGCAATCTGAACATCTAATCCAGTTGGATCAAAAGCTTTTATTCTATCAACACCTGATTTCCCTGAAAAAAGATTATTTTTAAACTCCTCTAAACCATTTCCAAGAGGAGAAATAATGCCCATTCCCGTTACAACTACTCTTCTTTCCATTTTATATCTTAGACGAGATATAATCTAAAGCACTTTTTACATCTTTTATTTTTGGAATATCTGAATCAGGAACAGTAATATTGAACTCTTCCTCTAAACCAGTTATCAAATCCATAACACCGAGAGAATCTAAACCTAAATCATCAATAAATTTGTCCTCTTCATTAAATGAATCAATTCCTGTTTTTTCAACAAACACCTTTTTAAATTTTTCCATTACTTCTTCTTTTGCCATAAATTACCTCCTTAAATTTAAAATCCGAGGGATAACCCTCCGTCAATAATAAAAACTTGACCAGTTATATAAGAAGATTCAGGAGATGCTAAAAATGTTACAAGTTTTGCTACATCTTCAGGTTTACCGAATCTTTTAAAAGGAACTTTTTCGAGAATTTTCTTTTTTAAATCATCATCTAAAATTAAAGTCATCTCTGTTTCAATGTACCCTGGAGCTATAGCATTAACCCTAATATTTCTACTTGCAACCTCTTTTGCAACTGTTTTAGTAAAACTTATTAAACCACCTTTAGATGCACTATAATTTGCTTGTCCAGCATTTCCATATATACCAACAATGGATGAGATGTTAATAATTGAACCATCTTTATTTTTAATCATATAAGGAAGAACCTCTTTTGTCATCAAAAAAGGACCAGTTAAATTAACATTAATAACTTCTATGAAATCCTCGAGTTTCATTCTTATTATTAGATTATCTTTTGTTATTCCAGCATTATTTACAAGAAGGTGAACATTTTTAAAATTATCAATAAAAACATTTACAACATTTTTAACATCTTCACTTTTAGAGATATCTCCTTTTAAAAGCAAAACATTTACATTGAAATTTTTTTCTATATCATCTTTAATCTTCTCTGCTTCCTCAAGATTTTTTAAAAAATTTAAACCAATATTATAACTATTTTTTGCGAGTTCGTATATAATTGCTTTACCTATACCTCTTGTTCCACCAGTAACCAATGCATTTTTAAATTCTTTCATATCTCTCATCTACTAACAGTGATTCTGAATTTAAAAAAACAAGATTATTAAAATCTCTTGAACCGAGATTTGTTAAAACCTTATTTGGTCCAACCTCATAAAAATTTTTTACACCTAACTCTTCCATTTTTGTTATTGTTTGTATCCATCTTACTGGTCTTGTTATCTGGCCAAGTAAAACCTCTTTTATTAGATTACAATCTGAAAGTTCTTGATTTGTAACACTGGAAATATAGCCAAATTTAGGATTTAAGAAATTAAAATTAGTCAAGACTTTACTAAATTCATCCTCTGCTTTTTTCATTAAAGGAGAGTGAAATGGTAAAGATGTTTTAAGAGGAATTAATCTACCCTTTTTTTCTGAAACTAAGTTTTTTAAATCCTCCAAAAGATTTTCTTCGAGTGAAAGAACGGTTTGAGTTTTTGAGTTATATCCAGCAATCTGAATTATACCTTTTTCTTGTAAATTACTAATAATCTCTTCAATATCATCAAGGTTTAAATTCAATATTGCAACTTGAACTCCCTTAATATTACCAATAAATTTTTTCATTGTTCTTGCTCTTTCTCTAATAAGAATCAGAGCATCTTCAAACGTAAGAGAATTTGCACACAATAAAGCACTATATTCTCCAAGAGAATTACCGGCAACATAATCAGGTATTAAATCATTTTTTTCTAAATATTTGAAATGAATGTAACTTGTTAGAAGAATAGTTATTTGAGCATTTTCTGTATCTTTTAAAACTTCATCATCTGTTTCGAATAGAAGATACTCTAAATTCATATTTAAAATTTTTTGAGCCTCTTTTAAATAACTATACCCCTCTTCATATTTAGAAAGAATTACCTTTCCCATCCCCTTGTACTGTGAACCTTGTCCTGGAAAAATAAATCCCTTCATTTTACTTTAATAGCTCCTCCTTTCTTTTTAATGTAGCAAAAATAATTCCATCTGCTACAGTTTCATCATCTACAGATGCAGAAACTTTAAATTTTATAAAGCCCATTTTTTTAAATAAAACTTCAGATTTTAGAATTAGTAAATTTGAAGGAAAAACTGGTTTTTTAAAAACGAAACTTTCTATTTTTACAAAGATTGGGAAAAGATCCTCCTCATTTTTATTAAAGATTAGAAGTGATGTTTGTGCAAGGGCTTCAACTATTAAAACACCTGGCATTACAGATAAATCAGGAAAATGTGCTTTAACCCAGAATTCATCATTTCTAATTTTTCTTGACGCAATTATTTTCTTCCCTTCTACCCTTTCTAAAATCTCATCAACAAAAATAAATGGTTCCCTATGTGGAAGTAATTTTTTTATTTCTTCCATATCTTTCTCCCTAATAAAGTAATAACTACAATTCCAATCGAAATTAAGGATATAGTTAGAATAATATTTTTTCTCTCTTTTTTAATGAATTTTTTCCCAATTAGACTATTTACAACTTTTTCTGAAACTCCATCAAGGTTTGTTAAATTTAAACTTCTTAACTCTTTTTTTATTGTCTCATATTTCTCCATATTCATCCTCTATTATTTTTTTAAGATTTTTTCTTGCTCTAAACAACCTAACTTTTACTAAATTCATAGAAATTTTAAGTATCTTACTTATTTCATCATAACTGAACTCTTGAATATCTCTCAAAATTATTATTTCTTTATCTTTTTTATCAAGCTTGTTTAATGCATTTACTATTTTATTTCTTCTTTCATTTTCCAACATTTCATCAACAATTGATGTTGTTTTTTCCTCCTCTTTTGAAATTAATTTTCTTTCTATGTTTGTTTTTTTAATTTTTTTGAAACAACTATTTCTTGCAATTCTTAATAGCCAATATTTAAAATCTTCTTCATTTCTTAAACTCTTCAAGTTTACAAAAGCTTTTAAAAAAGTTTCTTGTGCCAAATCTTTTGCTTCCTCCTCATCTCTTATAATGTAGTAACAATATGTAATGATATCTTTTTCATAAATCTCAACAAGTTGTGCGAAAGCACTTACTTCTCCTTTTTTAGCTTTTCTTACTAATTCTTTCTCAATCATTAAAAAAGATTCCTTTTTTTAAATTTTGTTACAAAATTTTTTTACTTAATGATATAATTTTATATTATAATTAATTTGGAGGTGGAAATTGGAACTTACAGGAAATTTGAAGGATTTTACAATAGAGGACTTATTAAAATTTATAAACTTATCTAAAAGGACAGGTGTAATTTATATTAAAGGAAATGTGGAAAAAGAGGGAGAAAAAGAGGGAATAATCTTTTGTAAAGATGGAAACATTATTGACGCAGAACTTGGTGATAGAAGCGGAGAAAATGCTTTTTATGTTGTTTTAACAATGAAAGAAGGAACATTCAATTTTTCAAAAGAGTTGCCAAAAGATAAAACTGTAAAAATAAACAAACAACTTGAAGAACTTTTGTTTGAGGGAGCAAAACAGGTTGAAATTATTGATGATGTTTTAAAAAAATTACCCTCTCTTGATACAATTTTTAGAGTCAACCCAACTCCTCCATCTGCAAAGATAAGTTTAAATAAAGATGAATGGATGATACTGAATAAATTTAGAGATGGAAAAACAATAAGGGAAGTAAAAAATGAAGTTAATTTAAATGAGATAGATGTTTTAAGAACTATTCTATCTTTAATTAATGCTAATCTTATAGTTCGTGAAGAAGTTGATATTATGAAAATAGTACCAGAGCATTCAGATAAAGCAAAATCTATCATAAAAACATATTCTGGACTTGATATAAGTTTATTCCCAACAAATAATGTTAGAGCAAATAATTTTTTCTTTAAAGTTGATGGGAAAAAGGATCTTGAAACCATTATGAACGAAATGAAATTGAAAAGAAAGGATGCTCTTTCTCTTTTTATGCTACTGATAAAAGAAGGTGCTTTAAAAGTAAGAATTTCACCAAGTTTATTCAATAAAATTGAAGAAGAGCTAAAGAAATAAGAAATCTAAATGAGAAAATTTATAAATATTATATTTCTATTTCTTCTATTTTTTATTATATTTCCATTAAATGTTCAAGCAAAAGATTATTATTTTAAAGAAGTTTTAACAAATATATATATTAATCAAGATGGTTCTTTTGATGTTGAAATAGAAAGAGCATATCATTTTTCAGGAAGTTTCTCCTGGGCAACTTATTATATTGATAAAAAAGGATTTAATGAAATAGAAGGTTTTATTTTGAAAGATGATTTTGGAGAATTTAAGAGAACTGATTATGAAACACAAGAAGAGAGAACATATACTTTTCAAAACCTTGGGAATATGTATTCAATTAAATTTTTTTATAAAGCAGAAAATGAAGATAAAACATTCTATTTTAAATATAAAGTTTTAGGTGGAATAAAGTCATATCTTGATATTGCTGATTTTTATTGGAAAGTAATTGAGGACAGATGGGAAGAGGATACAAAATATTTTGAATGCAAAATCTATTTTCCAGAAGAGATTAACGAAGATAGTTTTTATGTTTTTGCGCATGGACCTCTTTGGGGTGAGATTGAAAAAAATAATGGAAGTGGAGCTATTCTTACTATAAAAGATCTTCCTAAAAACAGTTTTGTTGAGGCAAGAATTCTTTTTCCATCATACATACTTAATGTTCAAAAAATCGGAGAATATAAATTAGATGAAATTCTCTCTTACGAAAGAGAGCTCGCAAATAAATCTAATATAGAAATAAATAAAGCTAAATCAATAATATTCATATTAATTTTAATTCCATTAATAATATTAGCTATCTGCTTTTATCTTTTTAGAAAATATGGAATTGAGTTTAAGCCATCTAAAGATTATCTTTATATTAGAGAACCTCCGGATAATCTCCCTCCATCTATTGTTGGTTATCTTTTTAAATGGAAACAGGTTGATGCAAAAGACTTCACAGCGACATTAATGGATCTAATAAGAAAAGGTTACATAAAAATTGAAACCAAAGAAAAAGAGGTTGGTTTATTATTTAAAAGAACCAAAAATATTTTATTTTTTACAAAGACAAATAAAAGTAGTGATGATTTAAAAATTTATGAAAAAATAATATATGATTTTCTTTTTAACAGTTTAACATATAGTGATGTTATAAATTTTTACTCAAATAAAAGCTCTTTAAAAATAATTGAATCTCTATTCAAAGGAAAATCAGGTTTGTTACCTGATATTGCTGGAAAAAGTGAAACAACAGTTTCAACAGAAGATATTAATAATTTCATTAAGAAATATCCTCAAGAATTTAGAACAATTTTTAATGCATTTAGTGAAAGCATTAAAGAAGAAGGGGGAGAACTTGGTTATTTTGAAGAGACTGGATTTAAGATAGGAATTATCTTGGCGATTTTTTCTATTATTTTTTTAGTTTTAACTATTTATTTTGCTATTATGTATAATGCTACATTTCTTATCATATATTCAATAATAATATCTGGTTTAACTATTCTTTTATCAATTTTTATGCCAAGAAGATCAAAGGTTGGTTCTGAGACATTTAATAAGTGGAATGGATTAAAAAGATTTTTAACAGATTTTTCGAATTTAAGAGAGGCTATTCCAAAATCAATTGTAATTTGGGATAAATATCTTGTTTATGCAGTAACTTTTGGAATTGCAGAAAAAGTTATAGATGAACTTAAGATATTATTACCAAATATAAATGAAAATGAAATATCAAAAAGTTATTTAATAGGAACATTTTATAGTAGTGGCTCTTTTAATTTTGATTCATTTTCTATGAATTTAACATCAATGATATCATCTTTTAATTCTATAACACAAATTGCCTCATCTTCACTTTCATCATCAGGTGGAGGGGGAGGATTTTCTGGTGGTGGAGGCGGAGGTGGTGGTGGTGGAGGGGGTGGTGCAGGTTAAAAATTTAAATCACTATTTTTTTAACTTCAATTTCTAAATCTTCAATAAAAATTTTTGCCTTTTCTTTAAAACTTTTAATATCACCAGTAGTGTAAAATTCTAAAATAGATTTATCTTTATTATCAATATAATTTTTTATATATTCGATTATTTCTTCTGCAGGATCAACTATTTTTACATCAGGAAGAATTTTTAAAATTAAATCTCTCAGAGCAGGGAAATGTGTACATCCAAGTATTAATGTATCGACAAATTTAATTTTTTCTAATGTTTCTTTTGCAATTAAATATGTTGGATTATTGTTAATTATTCCATTTTCTACTATATTCACAAGTTCTTGAGAGCCAATTTCATAAACTTTAACCTTACTATTTTTTAACAAAATTTTATCTCTGTAAATATGAGTATTAGCAGTAAGAGGAGTTGAAATGACTCCTATTAAACCATTTCGTGTTATTTTTATACTTTTCTCAACCGCACCATCAATTACACCAATAATTGGTATTTCATAATTTTTCTTTAAAAAATCAAGTGCTATAGAACTGACAGTATTACAGGCAACAATTATTAAATCAACTTTTTTAGAAATTAAAAAATTTGTTAATTTTTCACTTCTATCTATTATTTCATCTTTTGATTTTAAACCATATGGGTAGTAATTTTCATCCCCTATATACAGATAGATATTATTAGGAAATTTTTCATAAATTACCTTTAGAACTGAAAGTCCACCAATTCCAGAATCGAATATTCCTATTTTGCTCATTGATTAAAATATTCATTTATAGCATCAAATATGGCTTCTGCAAGTTTTTGTCTGATATTTTCATCAAGAATCATTTTTTCTTCATTAGGGTTTGAAATATATAAAGGTTCTAATAAAACGCTTGGCATAGTGTTTATGTCTTTAACAACTTGAAAACCTCTATTTCTTATTCCTCTATCAATTGTGTTCAATGCGTTTATGATTTTTTTATGTACTAACTCAGCGAACTTTAAACTTAATGGATGAAAATAATATGTTTCAGTTCCAGATACATCGCTTGATGTCGATGCATTTAAGTGGAATGAAATGAAAAGATCTGCACCAGAAGAATTTGCTATTGTAACTCTCTTATCAAGATTTGGAGTTAATTTGTCATTCTCTTTTGTTCTTGTCATTATTACTTTTGCACCAGATGTTTCAAGCAAATTTTTTACTCTAATAGCAATATCAAGAACAATTTTACTCTCAAACGCTCCAGAAGGACCAACTGCACCAACATCATAATAGATACCATTTGTGTATGCTCCATGACCAGGATCTAAAATAATAATTTTATCCTTTAAACCTTTCGAGAGCTCTTTTGTATATGTTATCTTAAGAGATGGCGGGGTTTTTGAAGAAGTTATTTGAACATCTGGTAGATTTTTAGATCTTTTTAAAACAACTGTAGTTATGGGTAATTTTGAACCACTCCTTGGTGTAGTTGAAATATTTATTACTGCTTCATTTTCCTTTAAATTTGTATCTGGATGTGGTAAAGCATTGATATTCAAAGTAACTGTATCAGTTTGAATTGATTGAGTAAATTTTGTTTGAAAGGATAAAATAATTGTATATATCTCTTTAAATTCTGATTCCTGATTAAAATTTATTTCAAAAATATAAGGATCAAGATAAACAATTTTATTACTTTTATCAAAATTTACAGCACAATCTATAACAAATGGAATATATTCTAAAGGAATAAATAAAATGTCATTTGTAATTAGTGGGTTTAAAGTAAAATCTTTTATTTTATCACCTTTTTTAACTGTTGAACTTTCATTAATTTCAACTTTTAAACCTCTAAAAAAGAATGAAAGAATTTTTTCTTTTTCATCCCATGTTGCAGGATATCCAAGAGATTCAAAAAGAGATTTTGCTGGTACATAAAGAGTGTTGTTCTTCTCGAATGGCGAGGGAAATATAGATAAATAATTATCTGATAAATAAATTGGGTAACTGATTGATACTCCTTTTGATAAAATGGTTATAGAAAGTCCAGTTGATGTTCTTTTTATATTATATTTATATTCTTGGTTAAGGTCAATTACAACTCTTACTACTGATGGATCAAGTGAGTATTGGCTACATCTGACTCTTAGAACAGAATATTTATTGATATCTTTTGATAATGGTCCTGAAAGAAGTATTGAATTATTAAAATCAACAACAATTCTAATTGGATTATAAATAATTGTTTCAGTATAATCTTTTATTTCATTGCTACTTATTATATCAATTACAATATTTCCTGCTTCATCTTTATAAGAAATATCATTTATCTGTATTTTTGATTCAGTTACTACTGTTTCTCCACTCCATTTAATCCAATAAATTTTTCCATTATAAACAATTTCATAATAAATTATGTCTGGGAAAATAAGTGAAGTTCCTACAACTTTTATCTTTGATTTTGATGAAACTATATCACTTCTCTTCATTTCCTCTGATGGTCCATCATAAAGGAATTTTTCAACTTCAAGAGTTATCTCTTTATCAATAACTTTTGTATCAACAACTTTTTCAATATATATGAGATTTACCTTTTCTGAAAATATCCATCCAATATTTTGATCAACTTTAGAAAAATACCATATCTCATTTGATGAATTTAATGCCATACCTAAAATAATTATTTTTGTATCTGGTTCAACAGCTCTTACTACTTCATAAGAAATTGATGGACCTGTCCTTAAATTTGTATATTCTTTCACCACACCAGAATTTTCTTTTATTGTCTCTTCTGTTTTATTTACTTCAACAACCCATGAAGCAACGAAACCTTCTTTCCCGAGTTTTTCTATCTTTATCTTATACCAGACTCTTCCATCTGAATCTTTTGATTCTGATAAAACT